>Ga0214919_10004178_pt1 | contig 21239 bp, 15 predicted proteins | sample LL1503_MetaG_FD_177994 | JGI IMG/M metagenome (GOLD analysis project Ga0214919, IMG submission 177994) | Freshwater microbial communities from Lake Lanier, Atlanta, Georgia, United States - LL-1503 | ecosystem: Environmental > Aquatic > Freshwater > Lake | place: USA: Georgia | collected... | reverse complement strand
AAGCTTGCTAACTTTACTGCGACTGAACTCAAGGCGGTATTTACATTGGCTGAACTGAAGACAGCTAAATTTAGTGCGGCTGAACTCAAGGCTGCCGAAATTTCATTGGCCGACCTGAAGACTGCTAACTTTACTGCGACTGATCTCAAGCCGCCGGTATTTACATTGGATCAACTCAAGCTTGCTAACTTTACTGCGACTGAACTCAAGCCGGTATTTTCATTGGATCAACTCAAGCTTGCTAACTTTACTGCGACTGAACTCAAGGATGCTGGGACTACGTTGGATCAACTCAAGACAGCTAAATTTACTGTGACTGATCTCAAGCCGCCTGTATTTTCATTTGCGGCTCTGAAGACAGTTAAATTTAGTGTAACTGAATTCAAGGATGCTGGAATTTCATTGGCCGATATGAAGACTGCCGGATTTAGTGCGGCTGAACTCAAGGCTGCTGAAATTTCATTGGCCGACCTGAAGACTGCTAACTTTACTGCGACTGATCTCAAGCCGCCGTTATTTACATTGGATCAACTCAAGCTTGCTAACTTTACTGCGACTGAACTCAAGGCGGTATTTTCATTGGCTCAACTCAAGCTTGCTAACTTTACGGCGACTGAACTCAAGGCGGTATTTACATTGGATGAACTCAAGACAGCTAAATTTACTGCGGCTGAACTCAAGGTGGTATTTACATTGGCTGAACTGAAGACAGCTAAATTTACTGCGACTGAACTCAAGGCTGCTGAAATTTCATTGGCCGACCTGAAGACTGCTAACTTTACGGCGACTGATCTCAAACCTCCTTTATTTACTGCGACTGATCTGAAGACTGCTGGATTTACTGCGACTGATCTCAAACCGCCTTTAATTTCATTGGTGGATCTGAAGACGGCTGGATTTAGTGCGACTGATCTCAGGGATGCCGGAGCTACATTGGCGGGTCTGAAGACTGCCGGATTTACTGCGACTGATCTCAAGTCGCCGGTATTTTCATTGGCTGATCTGAAGACAGCTAAATTTACTGCAACTGAACTCAAGACGGCTAATTTTACTGCGACTGAACTCAAGGCTGCTTTATTTACATTGACTGAACTCAAACCGCCTGTATTTACTGCGACTGAACTCAAGACGGCCTTTACTGCAACTGAACTCAAACCGCCGGTTATTTCATTGGTAGATCTGAAGACGGCTGGATTTAGTGCGACTGAACTTAAGGATGCTAAATTTACTGCGACCGAACTCAAGGCTGTCGAGTTTAGTACGGCTGAACTCAAAACGGCATTATTTACCGCGGCTGAACTCAAAACGGCATTATTTACCCTTGCTGAACTCAAGACCGCTTCATTTACTGTGATTGAACTCATGACGGCTTTTACTCTAGCTGAACTCAAGACTGCCGAGTTTTCCGCGACTGAACTCAAGGCTGCTTTATTTACTGCGACTGAACTCAAGACTGCCGGGTTTTCCGTGACTCAACTCAAGGAAGCTAAATTTACTGCGACTGAACTCAAGGGTCCTGGTGCTACTCCTATATTTACTGCGACTGAACTCAAGACTGCCGAGTTTTCCGCGACTGAACTCAAGGGGGTATTTACATTGTCTGAACTGAAGACAGCTAAATTTACCGTGTCTGAACTGAAGACTGCTGGATATACTGCTACTAATCTCAAGCAGCAGGCGGGTTATGGTGCAGCTTCACTCAAAAATGATTTTAGTGTGGTTCAACTCTACGGCGCAGGTTTTCAGGCGGCTAACATGAAGGCTGCCGGTTTTACTCCGCTTGACCTCAAGACTGCTGGTTATTTTGCGATGTATGTCCTTGGTTGTAACTATCCATGGACTGATATTGCGGCTGCGTATTCAGTTGCTGAACTCAAGGCTGAGGGCGTTTCATTGACCAACATCTTATCTGGTGGATATAGTCCGACTCAACTCACGGCTGGTGGTTATGGAATGGATGTGCTCAAGACTGCCGGGTTTTCTGCACTAGCCCTCAGGACTGCCGGATTTAAATTGTATGATATCAATAACGCTGGATATACATTGACTGAGCTTAAGGAAGCTAACTTTACTGCGGGTGAGCTCAAGAGTCTTACTATCCGCGATATCGGGGGATATCGGGGGGTTATTCCGTCTGATCTCAAGACTGCTGGATTTAATGCGACTGAACTCAAGAATGCTGGATTAAATGCGACTGATCTCAAGAATGCTGGATTTACTTTAGCTAATCTCAAGGCTGCTTTTACTCTTGATCAAATCAAGCCTGCCGGATTTAATGTGGCTGACCTCAGGACTGTTGGATTTACTATAGCTAATTTAAAGACTTCTGGATATACACTGGCTCAACTCAGGAATGCGTTATTCACGGCGACTGAATTCACAGCTGCCGCAGTTACAATTGCCGATCTTAAGAGTGCTGGGTATATTTTGACTGAACTCATAACCGCCGGATTTAATATGGCTGACCTCAGGACTGCTGGATATACTACGGACCAACTCAAGGATGTAAAATTTACTGCTGTTGTATTAAAGGCTGCCGGATTTATATTGGCCGATTTTAAGCCTATGGGATACATTATTGGACCTGACCTCAAGACCGCTGGGTATAAAATACCTGACGTCGTGGCGGCTGGATATAAGGTAAATGAAGTCGCGGCCGGTGGATTTACTATTGCCGAATTCACTGCGGCTGGATATACATTGGCTCAACTCAAGTCTGCCGAATGTAGTGTAATTAACCTTCGCGCTATCGGATTTACTGTGACTAACCTCATTGCGGGTGGATATACATTGATTCAACTCAAGCCTGCTTTATATACGTTCGCCGAATTCACTGCGGCTGGATATACATTGGCGCAACTAATAACTGCTACATTTAATGCGACCGATCTCAAAGCTTCTGGCTTTACTGCGACTCAACTCAAGGGTCCTGGTGCTACTCCTTTATTTACTGCGACTCAACTCAAGACTGCTTTATTTACTGCGACTGAACTCAAGACTGCTAATTTTTCATTGGCTGAGCTTAAGACTGCCGGATTTAATGTGATTGAACTTACTGCTGCTAAATTTCCATTGCTGGATCTCGCACTGGCCAGATTTACACTAAAAGAATTAAGTGTTGCGGATCCAGATCCAACAAAAAATACTACATTATATTCAATAAAACAATTAAAGGATATTGGATTTACCGCGGATAAGTTCGCTGCCATATTTGAATATTATCAATACGCAAGTCTCTATCCCTACTTTACTGCAAAAGAACTGGCTGGGGTTTATGATTTGATGGATTTGGCTAGTGATTATTCTGTAAAGAGTCTGAGGGAAGCCGGATATCCGTTGTACTCATTTACGCCTGTTGGTAAACCGATGGTGTGGGGGCTTTGTGAATATATCAGTTTAGAAGACCTCGCAACTGGTGGATATTATCCTGGTGGAAGAGGAGGATTTGGTGAAGACAAGGTACCAGTTGAAACTGGTGGATTTACCTGCCTTGAACTCAGTATAAAGAACAGATGGCCGATAGAAAATCTCATAGATATAACTTCTGCTGCGACTCATAAGCCCTGGTTTACAGCGATTGATTTCAAGAATGCTGGATATAGTGCGCTCGACCTCAGGAAGCAGTTATTTACTGCAGCAATGCTCAAGGGTACTGGTGCTACTCCTGTATTTAGTGCGTCTCTACTCAAGGCGGCTGGATACACTGCCGGAGAACTCAAGACGTCAATGTATTATGATGAACCCGCTGACGCACCTCTATTTACTGCGACTCAACTCAAGGCGGCTGGATTCACTTTGGATCAACTCAAGGCTGCATATCCGTTTGGTCAAAAGACGGGTGGATTTACTGCACTCGAACTCTATGGTGCTACTGGTGCTAATTATAATGTGGTTGATCTCGCGAACGCCGGATATAATGCGACCGAACTCAAGGCGGCTAATATTAATGCGACTCAACTCAAGGCGGCAGGATTTACTGCGGATAAACTCAAGGAAGCTAAATTTACTGCGGATGAACTCAAGACAGCTAAATTTAGTGCGGCTGAACTCACGGCTATTGGATACTAAGATCAATATACGTTCGCGGGTATCATGAATGCCGTATTTATTGCGACTGAACTCGACGTGTTACATGCAGATGATTATTTAGACAATTGAAGAATTTTCTTTCGGGTTACACACAAATAAGTATTACATAAAAAAGATGGGGTCCAAATACATATGGACGAAACCGTGGGTGAATTGAATCGAACCGCAGTTTTTGGATTAAACTCCGTAGGCGATAGCCGAAGGAGTTGCTACAATAAATGATATTTTAGCAACTAAAATTAAAAGGAATTGTCGAATAAACGACTCGATACATAGTTATAACTGTGTTTTGCATCATTTTTCGTTTTAGGTCAGTGTAAGATAATTTACATAAATAATTTGTGCGTTTATATTATAATGCCGTGTCCTACAAATAGTAATTCGTATTTATACACTCCGCCAATGTTCCCCCTGGGAACAAGGAAACCATTGTATTCGAACAATGCATTGGTGTTTTATAAACCATCCAGCTTGCCGTCATGCCCGGTAGGCACTGTTCGCAATGCAAGTGTCGCGTCGAAGCGGATTTAAAACGGACCCATAATACCATAAAATTAGAGGTTAAAACCTTCTAATTGTATATTTACGTTATCATATTTATTCAATGTGAATCGTATTCTCGCCACTTTAGTTACTAAAATAATAGTTTGAAATAGGTCATTACTCGATTCGTTAAATATGTATTGGGTTGATTATTGCACTATAATACAGTGCAAAGCAATTTCTCGCGCAGCGCGCGTATCGAATTATTATCTAATATAGTTATTGCGTCGTCGATGGTACTGACGACGCTACCGGATTTCATCCACCGTACATTTTACGTCCGCGTGATGCATTGTTGGCAAACGAATACATATACCATACGAATACCAAAAGCAAAACAATAATCCACCAAAACGAGGAAAATATTTCGCCGAATCTTGCCCATTTGCCCGGCGGTTGTCCAGATGTTTGGAGAGAGGTTTGATATGCACCAACAACTGATGATAGTTCCATTATACAATACACACAGGTTTTTGCGCTTTCCAACAATTTGAAAAATAGACACACAGTATATAGAATGGTATATTCAAGTATTAATGGTGCCGTGTTTTATAAAGAAATATCTACGATTGACCAAGAAGATAGTGGTCATAAAGCAACCTTGTATGAAATGGATGCGCATGGAAAGCGAATATTGGTGGTTTTTGGAAAGGCAAAACATCAATTTATACAACGAAACATTGTCTTCTTTCCGATTTATTTAGTCGTTCATCACAAAGTTCAGGCGCAAATCGGCGTCGTCGAAATGCCTAAAGATCGGGTTCTCGAAATCGTGGAAGACGACGGTGAATTGGATGTTACGAAATTAGCCCCTCCCCTACTATATGGGTTCGTAAATGATACATTTATTGACCGTTCTGGCTCTGATGCGGAATTGTTCTTAAAAACACAAGACCGCATGGAAAAGGAGGCGGCAGAGTCCAAGTCAGATAAACCAGATGTTGTTGAATCCAAGGAAGAAACCGCCGCCGTCTATGACGAGAATGACGATGTTTTGAAAGTTCGCGTCGTCCCCTCCCAATTGTCTAAAGAATCGGAAAAGGCACGCGAAACATTGAAGGAAGGTGTGTTCGAAGTCGATAAGAATATGAAACCGCCGGCTTCTTTAAAAGAAGAAACCGAGGAGGATACGTTACACGACAAGCAGGCATTTAAATCCACTTCCCATACCACGTGGATCGAGAAATTTATGAAGAATAATCATTATGATATCCATGAAGTCGAGAACAATGGGGATTGTCTATTTGCAGTAATTCGCGATGCATTTAAACAAATGGGTCAAATTACAACGGTTGCGAAGTTGCGCGCGATTTTAGCAAAAGATGCGACTGAAGATATTTTCCAAGAACATCGCACCCTTTATTTGGATTTAGATGGGACGGTTCGCGAATATGATAAGGAATTGAAAGGTCTAAAACATAGCGTTGAACATGATTTGAATAAGCGCGCGGAGAAGGCGCGCGACGATAAAGTCGCACTGTCCAAGATTTTGTCGGAGACGAATCGACTAAATGGCGAGTACAAGCGTGTTGCGCAAGACCGGCGCGACGTACAGGCCATTATCAATGAAAATGTGGGAAACTTCGCAGCCATTGATACATTGGAAAAATTCCGCGAATATGTGCAAACGCCCGCATTTTGGGCGGATAGTTGGGCAATATCCACTTTGGAGCGCGCTTTACGTATCAAATTCATTATTTTATCTCAACGCGCCTATTTAGACGGGGACCTGGACGGCGTGATGAACTGTGGTGAAATCGATCCCGAAATTCAACGCGAAGGCACTTTCCATCCAAAACATTACATTTTGACTACGTTTAGCGGCGATCACTATCGTTTAGTTACATATAAAAATAAGCGCATATTCGATTTCCATGAAATCCCCTATCACATTAAAGCGCTGATTATGAATAAATGTTTAGAACGTTCGTCGGGTGCATTTTACGTGATTCCCGAATTTCGCAAATTAAAAGCGCGCATGGGTATTGACGAGGACGAGGGCGCACCAGTAGAAGAAGCCGATATTCGAACCGACGAATACGATCCCAAAATAGTATTTGAATTCCACGCAAGTTCGGCGAAGACCGCCAAACCAGGCAAGGGGGCGAATGAGAAGATTCCGGCGGACAAGCGCGCGCTTTTCACCGATTTAGGAAGAATCGACAATTGGAGACGTAAATTAGACGACTATTGGACGGAAGCACCATTCGAATTGCATGGTAAAAAATGGGCGTCGATCGAACATTATTATCAGGCAGCCAAGTTCCGAAAACATAACTCGGATTTCGCCGCCATATTCTCTTTAGACAGTGATAGTGAAATATCCAAGGATGTGGATTTAGCAAAGGCCGCGGGCAGTAAATCGGGAAAGGCGTCGGGTAAGGCAAAGTCCAAGATAAATGGTGATGTTTTACTACGTCCAAAGGGTGTTGAAATCGACCCCGATTTCTACGGTCAGCGCAGCGAACAGGAACGTATTGATGCAGTCCGAGCAAAATTTACCAAAAACGAGGATTTACGACAATTAATCATTGCTACGCGCGATGCAAAACTAATGCATTATAACCGTGGCGCTCCGGCCGATATTGATCATGTAATCATGTCTGTTCGTAAAGAGTTACTGTCCAAGATTGCATAGAATAAATCTCCATAATATATAACTTTTGCACTATATTATGAATTCAGATGCGAAAATGTGCGCGGATGCTATGCGTGAGATTTATACAAATTCTCCACCTGCTCCCACTTTTTCAAAACGTTCCTATTCGTTTTTGAGTGTTTTATATGAAAGGATTCTACATGCTCATCAATCTTGGACAGTCTCTACAAAAAAATGGATAGATGTACCCACCCACCTTACATCGTCGTCTGATTTCATCCAACCTGCAGAGTATAATTATATACCCACCGAAATACGCGCATCTTTGGTAGATGAACATAAATACCAAAAACAAGTTCAATTGAAACTGCGAGGGCATAATTATAACATCGTTTTATGCAAACCCGTCCAAGATTTATCCATAGAAACACAACGCAAAACAACCGCATTCTTTGACCAAGCACTAATGAAGATTTACATGTGGTTATATGTGATTCGAAAATATTCCAACCAGGAATGCTCACAAACAATGTCTATATATGTATATTTTACACAACATAAAAAGAGTTTGCCGTATATCGATGTAGAATCATTGATGGAAATCCACGTAAATACCGCATTTACCACATCATGTATGCCTTCGACAAGTGTCCTTATTTATCGCGAAGAAGAGTGGTTTAAGGTGTTTATTCATGAAACATTTCATAATCTTGGACTTGATTTTTCTACGTTTGATCAAACTGAGACAAACTCTAGAATCTTGGACTTGTATCCGATTCCGTCTCCACCAAAAGGTGTGAGATTATATGAAAGTTATTGTGAAACATGGGCCGAACTATTCAATGCACTGTTCGCGTCTTTCTGGAATACCCGGGATAAAACGAACAAGACACTGATCCTGGACAAATACGAAAAAATGCTCAAAGTAGAGTCTCAATATTCTGCATTCCAGTGTGTGAAAATCTTGGACTATTATGGCCTCACGTATCAACAATTGACGCATACGACATGTGAAATGTCCAAGAAGGCGAGAGCCCAATATAATGAGCGGACGCATATTCTTGCGTATTATATTATGAAAGCGGCTCTGATTAGCCAGCCCAATGTGTTTATTGAGTGGTGTTTAGACTATACGCAGAATGGTATTTCTTTTATAAAGACACAGGAACATGTGAATGCATTCACGCAACTTGTTAAATATCTATACATGAATCCTGTTTTACTACATTATGTCCAAGATGCAGAAAAATGGATGCGGAAAAAACACAGGAAATCGATGGTATATACGAATTTGAGAATGACTGTATATGGATGAGTACCACATGATTGCTCCGGGGGGCGGTTTTAAATCTTCGCTGGTGTAATACAAAATTGATGCTGATAATTATTTGTCTTTGTTACGCATATACACAAATAAACAATTGTATGGGAATTAAAGGATTGAACCGCTTTCTGACGGAGAAATGTCGGCGGAGTTCAATTGGGAAAAAAACATTGAATGTGATGCGAAATAAGATCATCGCCGTGGATACGAGTATTTACATGTATAAATACAGCGCCCAAGAAGCATTATTGGAAAACTTTTATTTGATGATTTCACTGTTTCGTGAATATAACATTACCCCGATATTTGTGTTTGATGGGAAACCGCCATGTGAAAAACGCGAACTACTTCGAGAACGACAATTTCTCAAGCTCCAGGCAGAACAGAAATTCAAAGAATTACAACAAGAACTTGCGAATTCTCACAATCACGAACAAAAAAAGGAATTGTCTGTGGAAATGGATTGTTTAAAGAAACAATTCATTCGAATTCGAGATAAGGACATTGCGTCTGTAAAAATGCTAATGAATGCGTACGGCGTAATGTATTATGAAGCCAGCGGCGAAGCTGACCGAATATGTGCTCATCTGGTAATCACAGGGAAAGCATGGGCATGTCTAAGCGACGACATGGATATGTTTATATACGGATGCCCGCGCGTTCTTCGCCATATGAGCCTTATCAACAACACCGTTTTGCTTTATAAAACGGAAAATATATTGATAGATTTGGCTATGGACATACACACATTTCGGCAAATAGGCATATTATCGGGTACCGATTACAACATAAATAAAAACACGTCATTGCACGAAACAATGCGTTGGTATGAAGAATTCATACAAAAAAAGGCCCGTACGGAGATCAATGACGAAGAGTCAGACTTTATGTTTTATCATTGGTTAAAACAGAATACGAAGTATATTACGGATATGGATAAATTAGTACATATATATGAAATGTTTTGTATTCAGCAAGATGCATTTCCGGATATTGAAAACCTTGATATAAAACTCCTCGAAAATTATAACGAATCACTCGTAAAACAAGTGGTTCAATCGGAGGGGTTTGTATTCTTATAATATACCAGTGTTTGGATTTTACATATAATTTTTTATATGTAAAAAATTTGAATTTAATTAAATTACAACAATATTCGGTATCATATTATTTTTATTTGTGTTTAATCCCTTGGATTCTTTGATTTAAGGGTAATATTTCTTTGTATATATTCGAATTTATGCAGTGGCGACCGCCTCAGCCTTGATGAAGTGGTGCTTCATGTATCTCTGGAGGTTGAAGTAGCTCAACTCATCCTCCTTCTTGAGCTTAAGAAGGGCGGTAAGCTTGGCGTCGGCATTGATGATGCGACCATTGTCCTTGTTCTGGAGCTTGTGAGTGCGGATATACTCGTTGATCTCCTTGCTCACCTCAGTGCGGGCCATCTCGGTACCAGTGCTCTTACCAAGGAACTTGGCGAGCTCGTCACTGATAGGAGTGGGCTTCACGAAACCAGATGGCTGGCGGTTTCCGGCACGCTTGGCCTTCTTGGCGGAAGACTTCTGGGCAGCCTTCAACTCACGAGACACAATCTTCTCAAGGGTCTTGAAATCACCCTTCACGGCGGAGAAGATGCTGTTAAGCTGTTGGAGCTTTGCACCGAACTCAGTCATCTTCTGGGAAACAGAGGAGGTCTCCTCGACAACCTCATTCGCAACGGGGGCGGCAGCATCAACAACGGGGGCAGCAACCTTGGGTGAGGCAGCAACAGCCTTCTTTGCGGGGGCAGCCTTCTTCGCCTCCTTAGCGGGGGCAGGAGCAGCGGGGGCAGGAGCAGCGGCAGCAGTAGTAGTCATCTTTGCAGTAGTAGCGCGAACCATTCTTATTATACACTGTATATAGGTGTTTATTTAAGTGGTTTAACGCACTTATAATTATTTTGCCTAAAGTGTCGCTGGACCCCTCGTGTATAAAATAAAAAAGGGGGCACAATTTTACAAAAATCCAGGTAATAACGCACAATGAGTGAATATTTTTGAAATCTGCCTAAATGATGTATGGTCTAAAAATATCTGCGATAATACTATAATGACTAAATATCTGAATAAGTGGTCTGGAGCATTATTATTGTTGGGTATTATGGGAATATTGTATGTCGTGTATCGGGATTATGATTTTCAGGAAGGTTACGGTGGTAGCTCTCGAAGTGGAGGGCGGGGAATGCGTTCAAATAGCGGACAACGACGCTCCATGCAGTTTGCGGGTGCATCGCCTCACAACAGACCTCACGGCGATAGACCGTATAACAGACCTCACGGTGATAGACCTTATAATCGTCCTTATAATCGACGTTGGTGGAACAGTTGGTATGAGCCAAGTGGTTCTGGATATTATTATTATGACGACATTGCACCCGAAGTATATGTATATCCTACATATCAAATTGCAGAGCCAACAAAACCACCCCGATCCTTTTACTCGGATTTTGTGAATTTTGTGCGATGGATTTTTGGATACCCTCCACTATAACCCAAATAGACGCGTTTTTCGATAAATGAATATATTTAGACATATTCATTTATATTTTACACCATTGCACTGGTAAATATCGTATTCGATACGGGTTTCCGCTGCATAACAAGATTACATGTGTATCGCGTATATTTTACCAAACAAGCGACTCGTATAGCCACGGTAAAGCTGTCCGCGCATGAACACTTACCACGGTTAATGCAGATAATATATGAAACGCACCCAATGTTCGATGTTCTACGTCGATACCGGTACATACCATATCTTCAATAATAGACACGGACAGTGAAAGCCATTGGTCGCGATCAAGAATAGCCAAATTCACACCATTCTGTGATAAAATCATAAATGGATCCCACAACGGACATATTCGAATCTTTGTGCTATGCATTAATTGAGCGCGGTATGTCCAAATATCTTTTAATATTCGATAAAACCGAATATAATCGCGCAATTCCAAATTAGACAACCACGACAGTTGTGTATAATTCCCTAATTGGTCGATATCCATGAATATTAAACGCAATCGCTCATCGATAGGCATGGAACGTCGCGCACGAATAATACCAATTGTTTCTTGAATGTTATAACTCGCCGGAATATATGGGTTTAATGGCGCATTTTGTCGGCGCTGAGGCCCATCCGATGTAGAATTCGCATCTCGTCTGGGCCGTTTAACTGGTTTTATAATTGCACGTGGCGGAGGCACATGTTTTGTATTGATAATTGAGTTTAGCCTGTGTAATTTCAATATATTCGGATATACCGCATCCATCGTGTCGCGCGTATATGGATTTTTCACCTTTTTACTCGACTTTCGCATATATTCGATCAGCGATTGAATATCAAACCCATATATAAACTTATCTTTGTCTGCATAACTATAAAAATTGTTATAGGATATTTCTTCGACCGGTTCCATGGTATAAAAATCAGTAGCATTTACACAACTCGCCCGATCCTTTTGTGCTGGACCGCGCAAGAAATTCGCCAGTTTTACAAAATGTCCTCGCATGGTTCGTTGTATTTGCATTGCTGCTAGATCTTGCTTAAAAAACAACGACAAACGCTCCATCAACTTCTGTTTTGTACCAATTAATGTAAAATCGTGTATATTTTTTATTGCCTGTTTATGCAACCGTTTGTCGGAATTATTCGCATTTGCCGGTATAATCATACTGTTTTTATAAAATTTGAGCGTATCGCGCAGTTCCGGCAATTTCATTGATGTTAATTGCACATTGTCCTTTTGATATGCGCGTGATGTTAAATATGTTTTCACAACAATAATATTATCACAATCCTTTGCGTTTGCTATAACAACGGTTTCGGTATTTACATGAATTACATCTAAAATAATATTCTCATTATGTTCTTCTTCCATGAAAAATATAGTTCCAGGTATGGTATAATAAATGAACATATATTTTTATATACGTTGTTCAGTATATAACTTCAATGCTGCACAACTCACACATTTGAAATACTTTTCTACACCGTTTCACATGCAATAAATACAAATCCGAAATTAAAAGGTAATTTTAAATAGCATGCAATTTGGCTGCATTTTCGAGACATTTTTACAATACAATTGCATAAAATTGATTTAAAGAGATGGTCAGTATTTAGAATACAATACTATAAGTTCTTTAGTTAATTATGTCCTCTTCTAAGCCTGTTGTTCTCTCCTGCGATGACTGGAATACGTCCAGTTTAAAGTACATGCCGCCCAAGGTAAATGAGCGCGGTGGAAAGTCGATCAATCTGATCAGTAGTCAGACGAATCGTTCATTGCATATTACCACGCCTATGATGATGACCTGGGGTATTACGGATTTCATTGGTGATAACGGCGAAGCCGATGGCAAGTATAGCATGTCTCTGAATTTTCCGAATGACGACTATAGAAAGCCCGCAACTGATTCGTTCTTGAAGAAGCTAAAGGATTTCGAGAATCAGATTCTGGATGATGCAGTCAAGAACTCCGAGCTATGGTGGGGTGAGGACATGACGCGTGCAGTATGCAAGCACACGTTCTTCCCTTTCCTCAAGTACTCCAAGAATAAGGATACAAAGAAGATTGATTTGAGCAAGCCTCCGTCAATTCGTGCGAAGGTTCCCAATTATGACGGAAAGTGGGGTGTCGAGATTTATGATACTCGCGATAACCTTATCTTTCCAAGCGAGAAGGACAAGCATCTGTCCCCTGCGGATTTCGTCCCTAAGTTGAGCCAGGTCGCATGCGTACTACAGTGCGGTGGAATCTGGATTGGCGGTAAGGGATGGGGACTTACGTGGAAGCTGATTCAGTGTGTGGTAAAGCCTCGCGAAGTAGTTAGCGTTTATGGAAAGTGCCACATCAAGCTCTCTGATGATGACCGCGGAGCAATGGAGTCGCAAACGATTCGCGATGACGCCGAGGCGATCGACGAGGATGAAGATACTGCACCCGCAACTGTGTTTGCTGCGCCAGCTGCAGCTCAATCGACTGCCGCTGCAGATAGCGACGACGAGCAAGCGGCCGAAGAGGTCGAAGCGGCACCTGCGATCAAGAAGAAGATTGTTAAGAAGGTCGCTGCAGCTCAAGAAGAGGAGGAGTCGCCTGCGATCAAGAAGAAGATGATTGTTAAGAAGAAGGTGTCCGCCCCAAGTGCCGAGTCAAACGCCTAATTATCACGAGTATTATTCAAGTAGCCAAACCTACCCCTAATCATATTATCACGAGTTTTGAATGTAAAATATAACGAAAAATAAAACAACGAAAAAATAAAAAATATAAGCAACTTATATTTTTTATGTGGCCGGTACAAACATAGTTATTATAATTTATTCTATTTCAATATGAACAAACAAATGACCTTTCTTGGAAACATCATATATGTTTGAGGAATGAATTCGCGAAATTCCCAAATTCGGCAGTTTAATAGTCTGATTCGCATCCATTTTTAATTGATTTCTCGGAATGCGCAATGTTTTACTCCCCAAATGAACCGGGATGGTGTCTAAACTCCATATTTGTTGTAAATTATAGCACACATGAATATGTATATCGTTTTTCTCGTCAATTTCGATGTTATCATCCAAATTTGGAATACAATGCACGTATAAATCACGACCGGAACAATCATACACCAATTCATGATGCCATAATGGAACATAGAATGTGTTCCCTCCTTCCACCAATTTATACACATTTTCGTTAAACAAATCGTCGATTGTTGGATATAATCGTATGCATTCATCTTTACTGAACTTTTGCTGGTATTTGTTGTCCATTTTATCTAAAAACTCGCGTGGGATGTGAAACGTGTCTATATTTCCATACAATAAATCACGAATCTTTCCATATTGTGTGCGATTCAAATGTTCTATCATGCGAAATGCCTTTTCTTCGCACTTATTCACAATATTTTCAATCAACGACTCCACCAATTTGCCCTTTAAATCTTGAAACGAATCGGTTTCCAAAATCGGTTGCAAAAAGGAATATAACAGTGACGTATATTCAGCAAATGGCGCAATATTGGCTGCGAATGGCGGCTCTTTTGCTTCTTCAGAATAACTCGTTTCGGGTTCAAGTACGTCCTCTTCGTCGTCCAAATATCCGTGATGTTTCATTAAATATTCGTATGCACTGTGGATATTTCGGAAATGTTCTTCTGCATTCGCATTTGTATTTTTATCGGGATGATACTGCAGTGCATTTTTATGATAAGCGCGCTTTAAATCGGACTCTTTAAACTCCAAATTTATAGATAACCCTAACATTTTACATGCAGTTTCATAATTAACATGATGACTGGTCATGAGTTTTGTACAAACACGTTAAGATAGTAATAAACAATGTCTCTAAATGGTATATTGGGCGATAATTATTGTTGTAATATTTGAATTGTGAGTGGGACTTTGATAGCAACATGGTAATATATGTTGATGCGAGTCGCCCATTCTCTATAAAATGAACCAGTACATTCCAATAACATTCCATCACATCCAAATTATATACCAAAATATCGTATAACATGTCTCGGAATTTAATTATTTCAAACGTTTGGTAATTTTCCATGTACGCAATCAATTCCGTGCATATTATATCAAACACTTCGACTGGAATGTCCTTGTCGCGCTGTATATGTTTCAGTGCTTTGATTTCTTTCAAATTCAATACGCACGATGGCTCAATCTTGTCGAACGACTCCGTCAATTGTTTATAACATTGAGATGCGGGTCGTTTTACATTTATTGTGCGACAACATTGCAAAATATTATTGGGCATAAAACATATATGCTCCGATATTAAGATATACTTAATTTGAATATTCAACCCGGGGTGGTTATATTGCTGCATATAACTATAGAAAATCTCCAATAATTCGCTGTGTATCGAATGGAAATTTTTACAGACAATAATACCGTGTTTGCATGCTTTCATCGAGACAATATCGACTATTTGACTAAACACTTCGTGCCATATCATCTTTGAATTGCATCCCAATAATCCCATGTCGATTTCATAATGAATGTCGCTGATCCGATAACTATGCTGGTACTTTTCCGTTTGCATTATCATTTTTTTATCGTATTTTAAACCGCTTGGGCTATATTTTTTAATAATACACAATGTTTGTGAATATTTTCCCACACCAGAAGGTCCATATATGATCATATTTCCCATTTGACTTATATCAGACGGCACGGTTTCCTGTAAGGATAACAATTCCGGATGAAAATTATGTTCATCTACCTTTGAGGTATATTCGTCAAAATGTGTTTCGTGAAATTTCATAAAGTATTTATTCAATAAATACTTTATTGCTATATTTGCGTTTATACTTATTCACCACTAATTTACATTACTCGTATTATCCGTCCGTCGCGGATGTTATCAACCGGGTCTGGTGATTCGCATTTAATACATTGATCATGGACAAAAATATGGATATGAGAATAGCCATTAACATAAGCATTTTGTATCCACCCGAAAAGGTTTTACTTCCGACAATGTTCCCAAAATCCGACATATACACGTACGTCAAAAACATCAGTGCAAACGTCACGACCATAAACATGTTTTTATATGCGTCTATGCTCCATCGATCGTTGCGCGATAGTTTGATACTATTTTGCTGTTTATATACGGCGTACATGGATAGTAACATCATCAATGCAGCTGCGAATTGCATTGAAACACATGGTACCAATATAAAATATAACGGTATGTTAATGTCGTATCCGGGTGTTACGGGGGTTGTCGGAATCGGTATCGTTATCGATTTGTCTGCACGATTGGTATCTTTTGTGATTTCAAATAACAACACCAATGTGTAAATCGCCTGTAGTGCAAATGTCGCACCAAATCCGATTATCTCTGTTCGGAAATTTTTTAATGCGATAAATGATACGAGAAATAACACCAAAATATAGAAATATTTGATAAATGGGAAACAATCCGACATTATTTTAAATCTTCAACGGCCTATATTGTAAGGAGCGATTTTGTGTAGAACATATAACGATCCTGCACGTTATACTATTTATCATCGAAAAATAATTCATATTTTGCTCTGGGAAAAAGACATATACGTACGCCTAAATCCTCATCGTAATCGTAGCTATTTTCATGATGCAGTTGTTCATAATCCTTCACTAATCGATTTCCATAATAAATGACGGGTTTTTTCCCATATTTTAACTCATTTTGTTCAAGATCGTGTGCATATATATTACCAATAAATACAACCACCGATTTTACTTTGTCTTCGATTAACTTTGCAGTTGTTTCTTCTGTACCATCCACGAACTCGATTTTCATATCAATATAATCCATGTTTCATTTAAGTACATGTGCATCTTTTATTATCATTACCGTGCAATTAAGATTTATTTGTGTGACGGCGTTACATATCGCGGAACGTATTGTTTTGCCTTACCGCCCTCTTCTTTTGCCCACTCCATCAGTATATTCGCATCGCACGTATCATACTCATATGGGCACTTCTTTAATGGAATGAATTTGGGCTTCTTCATCGCATCCGTTTTGTAAAAAACATAGGGTCCAAATTTTCCGGTGCGAATACTCATATTCCCCCCTAAAATACGTAAAACGCCACTCTCTTTCTTTGGTTCATTACGCACACTCTCTAAATATTCGATTGCAGAAGTCTCTGTAATTTCATTCAAAGGTATTTTCCATTCCCGAATTGCCTGGCGCTCCTCCCCCCATTCTAAATAGGCACCATATTTTCCCGTTTTCAATTTCAACGGATATCCGTCATATTCTCCTAAACATTCCTTCTCAAATGCGACCAAGTCTTCCACTCCATATTCACCTGCCCGTAATTTGTCCAAGTCGATTTTGACCCCCTTTTTCACCGCCAAATATTGTATTTCGCCACTTTCATCCGTCATTTTAATGGATGGACCATATTGTGCGAACACGACCTCGTGCATTTCATCCAATGGATACCGCTCCTTATCCATCTTGGACACCGGCTTCGCCAAGTCTGCGATTTCTTTATTGCATTCCTCGCATATGAGAAACCATGGATTATCTTCCTCTTTACCGTCAAAAGTGGCTATTTTGTCCAAGCCATCCTCCATTTGTCTCGTATAATTGTAGTCAAATAATCGTTCAAAATATTGCAACAGAAACTCTAAACACAATATACCAACGGGCTCGACGACGAGCTTGTTCTTCTCATCACCAAATGTCTTTTCTAAAATACGCTTGTCCAAGATTTCACCCCGACGAAGCACAAACTCTACGCATTTTTGCACAGTTCCGCTTACATCGCCACATTTGGCGTAACCGCGATCCTGGACAGTTTCGACTAAGGTTGCGAAGGTAGATGGGCGGCCAATACCCAAATCCTCCAATTTTTGGATCAGGCTCGCTTCTGTATAATGCGGCACCTTGTTTCGAACTACCACTTTACTCTCTATTCTGGAATAGGATACCGTCGCAATTCCTATGCCGAAGCGAACTGCGGTCGGCTTAGTTGGTTTGGGGGCTCCGCCCAAGGACAATCCTTGGAAAAACATTTTACGTGCGACCAATTCGGCTTGGTCCGTTGCCTTGAAAGAGACTTTTTTCCATCCCAAGAAATGGGGGATCTCAATAGTGTGGCTATATTGCACCTTCTTTGTCTTTTGTCCATCTTGTACTTCGGGTGCTGAAATTGTAGCTGTCGATGCCTTGTACTGCGCATCCGACATGCAACTCTCGACCGAATTACGCCATATAAAACGATACATGGCTCCCTCCCGGCCTTCGCCCTCTGTCGGAATATCTCGCAATTTAATATCTGTAACACGAATCGCCTCGTGAGGATTCTCCTTATCTCGGTTCTCAATCACGTCTAAATTCCCAATATATTCTTCGCCACCATATTCTTGGACAATGAATTTGCGCGCCGCGTCCAAGAAGGGTGGTGCATATTTCATACTGTCCGTCCGCATATACGTAATTAGACCATTCTGGTACAATGTTTGACACAATTGCATGGTTTGTTTCGGTGATGTATGTAACTGATTACTCGCCGCCTGCAACAAACGCGAGGTATTGAATGGTTTGGGCGCCCCTTTCTTCACATCCTTCTCCTTTTCCAACGTAAGAATGTGCTTGTGTGACTTCGAACTTTCTAAAAATGGCTCTACATCCTCTTCATTTTCAAATTCATGTCCAAGATGAAACTCAATGTCTTGGGACGTGAAAAAGCCTGTGGTTTTGTATCTCTTTTCTGCACCCGCCGAAATACGCGCCTTCTCATTGTCGTAAATAAGACGCAGCGCGGGTGTTTGACATCTACCTGCAGACAATGCGTTGGTTTTACCACCACGCACGTGCTTCCATAAATGAGGCGAAACCTTGAACCCGACTAAAATGTCCAAAATTTGTCGCGCATGTTGTGCATGCACCAAATTCATATTTAGGATCGTCGGGTTTTGCACTGCATCTTGAATTGCTTTTTGGGTAATTTCATGAAATACTATGCGGTTGGTGGTTTTTATGGGAAGACCAAACACGTCACATATGTGCCATGCAATGGCTTCTCCCTCTCTATCATCATCTGCCGCCAAAAATATGTTTTCTTTTGGGAATTGTATTATGATCTCGCGCATCTTGGACACATGCTCCGCCTTTTCTTTTATAATTGTGAAGGTTGGCTTGTAATGGTTCTTCACATCAATGTTCTTGAGACCGTCTAATTCACGAATATGGCCTTTGCTCGCAATGCAACGATAGTTTGGTCCAAGATAATGCTCTATTTTACTACACTTCGATGGCGATTCGACAATAAGCAAATAAGCAGCATTTGTCGGGTCCGTCGATAAACCAGACGATTTGCCTTGAGGTGTGAAACCTTTTTTGAAAGCCTTTGATTTAGGCGGCATTTCTGATGAAGTACGTTACAATACTTGGTCAGATTATGTTTATTTTGTTTTAGTTCATTGTTTTGTCCAAGATGTGAAAATATATAGGGATAATATATAATGCCCACACGCCGCAAGAAAGGTAGGACAATGAGACGACGCCGCGGGGGCGGAAAGGATGGATCGAAAACAGTTAAATCGAGGTCGGTTAAATCTGCGCGCGATTCGCTTGATATGAGATCGTTATTTGATGCATTGCCTCGAGACGAAGTTCGCGCCGATAATGAAACAAAGAGCCCGCGCAAACGGACGCAGACACCAAAATTGATCGAATATAAGAAGGCACTTGCGCGGAAGGAATCCATTGCGAAGACGCGCAAAGATAATACGGATATGTCTAATATGTTTGGTCAAATGGGTCTATAATCGCCATGTCGGTCATATTCTAACGCAGAATACGTCTCCTCTATCGTAAAGTTTTCATTCCAATGCACTGTTTTACCCGAATGATAATTCCATTTCATTTTGTAAAATGCGAAAACACAGAGAATCAAAAATATAAATAATGCAATAACTTGTATCATTTATTATAATCGCATAAAATATATAAGTTTAATCCAAATGCACAATGAAGACCGCCTACGTTATTATTTGGGCGAAATGTACAATTTAGAAAATGCTGCCGTAACCCAATCACATCAAAATTTCGAAACAGATACGACGGGGAATCCAACGAACTGCATATCACGCATGAACTACAACACTTTACAACACCCGCATGTATTGAAACCATATTCACAAAAATTCGCAGAACTATTGGAAAAGGGAGGGCACGAAAGAAAATCGTTTTTATATTGCATAGGTGATGTTGAACACGAACTAAATGAGTTCTGTTTTACTAAAAATCGCAGTGATAATGATCGGAAATCGATTTTACTAAAATGCCCAAACGAGGAACGACACTGGAATTTAGTATATGATCGATCAAGCTTCACAGACATACCGTTCGATAAAAAAATGAACAAGCTGGTATGGCGCGGCGTGACTACTGGACAACCATCTCGACCGGGTAATCGATTCACATTGGTCGAAAAATATTTTAGAAAACACCCCGAAATCGATGTGGGGTTTAATGGAATATGTCAAGGGAAACATGAATATGGGAAATATAAAATATCTGGTATGACCGTAACCGAATTATTAAAACACAAATATATTTTGGCGGTGGAAGGGAATGATAAAGCGAGCGGCCTAAACTGGGCTTTGGCGTCCAATTCGCTCGTATTTATGCCGAAACCAACGAAATTTAGTTGGTTGATGGAGGACAAATTGATACCGGGTGTCCATTATGTTCTTGTTAAAGACGATTTCAGCGATTTAATTGAAAATGTTCGCCGGTGTAATAAACACCCGGAAAAATGCAAACAAATTGTGAAAAATGCGAATCAATATATGAAACAATTTATGGACCGGCAAAATGAGGATTTATTACAACAAGAAGTAATCACTCATTACTTTTCCAAAGTTGTTTTACCCGCACAACCAAATGTTATATCGAAAGAAAAAAACAGCGCGTCTTATGCATAGACATCCTTCGCATGCCACATCTTATTGTAATATTGCGTGTTTTGTGTTGCCCGCTGCTCTTTTCGATAATTTGGGTATATATCTATTATTTTATAACCTCGGATATATACACAATCGCCTTCAGGGCCGTTATATAATTCCATTTTAGAAATATCCTCTTGTTTAAAATATTTGCACAGCAAATGCGGGCCA
>Ga0214919_10004177_pt1 | contig 21239 bp, 19 predicted proteins | sample LL1503_MetaG_FD_177994 | JGI IMG/M metagenome (GOLD analysis project Ga0214919, IMG submission 177994) | Freshwater microbial communities from Lake Lanier, Atlanta, Georgia, United States - LL-1503 | ecosystem: Environmental > Aquatic > Freshwater > Lake | place: USA: Georgia | collected... | reverse complement strand
CTTCTTGAGGTTTTCATCAATCGAATTCAAGAACTCTTGAGTCGTTTGCCATGGTGCATCCGGAGCAATTAAAAGAGATAAATCTTTTGTCATTTTTCCTTGTTCGACAGTTTGAATGCAGACCTGTTCGAGAGTCTCACAAAATTTCGCAAGTTCCTTGTTGTTATCAAGTTTTGCACGATGTGCGAGGCCACGCGTCCATGCAAAAATCGATGCAATTGGATTAGTTGAAGTGGCCTTTCCAGCCTGGTGATCACGATAGTGACGGGTAACAGTCCCGTGTGCAGCTTCAGACTCAACAACTTTTCCATCTGGTGTCATCAACACAGAAGTCATTAATCCGAGTGAACCATAACCTTGCGCCACAGTGTCAGATTGAACGTCGCCGTCATAGTTCTTACACGCCCAGACGTATCCACCTTCCATGCGAAGTGACATGGCGACCATGTCATCAATGAGACGGTGTTCGTACCAAATTCCTGCAGCATCAAAGGCTGATTTGAATTCAGCTTGATAAATCTCTTCAAAAATATCTTTAAAGCGACCATCGTATGCTTTAAGAATTGTGTTCTTCGTTGAGAGATACACCGGATATTTTCTATTTAATCCATAATTCAATGAAGCACGAGCAAAATCACGAATAGAGTCATCAAGGTTGTACATACCCATTGCAACGCCAGCTGCTGGAAAATCAAAGACATTAAACTCCATTGGCGCCGAACCATCTTCAGGCACGAATGAGAGTGTGAGCTTTCCTGGACCAGGTACTTTGAAATCAGTCGCTTTGTATTGATCTCCGAATGCGTGACGGCCAATAACAATTGGTTTAGTCCAATGTGGAACCAATCGAGGTACATTGCTGATGATGATTGGTTCGCGGAAAATTACGCCACCTAAAATGTTTCGAATTGTTCCGTTTGGTGACTTCCACATCTTTTTAAGGCCAAATTCTTCAACACGGGCTTCATCGGGAGTAATTGTTGCGCACTTGATACCGACACCATGTTTTTGAATAGCGCGGGCAGCATCAATTGTTATCTGATCGTCAGTCTCATCGCGCTTTTCGATTCCAAGATCGTAATATTCAAGATTTACATCTAAATAAGGAAGAATCAGTGAGTCTTTAATGAATTGCCAAATGATGCGAGTCATTTCATCGCCATCTAGTTCGACGACCGTGCCTTCAACTTTGATCTTCGCCATGCTCTTTCGCTCCCTTTAGAGTGTCTGTACGTCTGCTTGTTTTGCACGAACTGCTTCTGCAGCAATTTTTAGAGCTTCTAATTCAGAATCAGTAAGTTTAGTTTCTACGACTTTTTTAATTCCTTGTCGGCCAATTTGGGCTTCAACTCCGAGGTACACACCAGTGATTCCGTACTCGCCATCGACCCATGCACACACGGGCATAGTTGCTCCTGAATCTTCGATTACTGCTCTAGCCATACGAGCTGCTGCGGCAGATGGTGCGTAATACGCAGAGCCAGTTTTAAGTAGTGCAACAACTTCTGCGCCGCCATTGCGTGTGCGATCAACGAGTTCGTCGATTTCTGCCTGTGACAACTTTTCGCTCAGTGCTACACCGTTAACAGTGCAACGACTTGGTACCGGAACCATCGTTTCACCGTGCGAACCAAGAGTAAGAGTGTTCACTGACGAGACTGGAACGTTAAGTTTTTCTGCAACAAAGTGCGTAAAGCGGGCTGTATCAAGCATGCCTGCTTGACCCATCACACGGTTGTGAGGAAAGGCGGTTGCAATTTGTGTCAGTGCAGTCATTTCATCGAGTGGATTTGAAACCACGATGATTACTGCATTCGGTGAATGCTTTGCAATATTTTCAGCTACTCCGCGAACAATTCCTGCGTTTACTCCAATGAGATCCATTCGACTCATGCCAGGTTTACGGGGCAAGCCAGCGGTAATAACAACCACATCTGAATTCGCGGTAGCTTCATATCCGACACCATCGGAACTTGTTGTTGCCCCAATAATTTTTGTTTCAAATCCTTCAATTGATCGAGATTGATTCATATCTAAAGCCAAACCTTCTGGCTTGCCTTCGAGAATGTCCGTTAGAACTACTGTGTCAAAAATATTGTATTCAGCTAATCGCATTGCAGTTGTTGAACCATAAAAACCTGCACCGACGACGGTTACTTTGCCTGCCATGGACTGCATCTCTCTTTCGACAATCGGATTTAAATATGCCTTGATATCAAGATAACTCTACAACCCGTGTGGCAGTGAAATTGCCAAGATGAATAGCCCCGCTGCTATCGCCACCGGAAAATAGAACTCAATCGTGCGTAAATGCCGAGATGGAAATGCAATGCCTAAAGTACCGAGAGCAACCAGAAGTGATCCGGACCTCACAAAACTTAAGGTCCCTAAAACTATGCCCAGTGCCACTAATGAATAGCTAGCAACTTTAATTATGCGCGAATCTAAGAACACGCGTCCACAACATTCGTAACAAGCATTGCACGGGTCATTGGTCCAACACCGCCGGGCATTGGTGCAACGAAACCGGCTTTTTCCATTACATCTGGATGGACATCGCCTAGCAATCCTGCTTCTGTGCGCGAAATTCCAACGTCAATTACTGCTGCACCTTCCTTAATCATTGATGCATTAAGGAAATGTGCCTGTCCAATTGCAGCAATCACAATGTCAGCGTTACGAGTATGCAAAGCCAGATCTTTGGTCCCAGTATGAGTCAAAGTGACTGTTGCATTTTCTTGTTTGCGTGTGAGCAATAAACCGAGTGGTCGACCTACTGTCAGACCTCTTCCGATAACGGTAACTTCGGCGCCTTTTAGTGCAACTTTGTAATGCTGCAAGAGTGCAACGATTCCACGAGGTGTGCAAGGTAGAGGCGCGTCATGACCAGCAACAAGCCTGCCAAGATTCATGGGATGTAATCCATCCGCATCTTTGGCTGGATCAATGGCTTCTAAAATTACTTGTGGGTCAATTCCTTTTGGCATCGGAAGTTGCACAATATAACCAGTGCATTCCTTTGCATTATTGAGATCCTTAATAGCAGCCAATACATCGGCTTGAGATGCGCTTTCAGGCAGATCTACTCGAATCGAATTAACGCCAACTTCATGACAATCTCGGTGTTTACCGCCGACGTATGAGTGAGAACCTGGATCATCACCAACTAAAACTGTTCCGAGTCCCGGCGTTATTCCTTTTTTCTTTAGTTCGGACACTCTGACTGCGAGATCTTTTTTAATTGATGCGGCTAATGCCTTGCCATCGAGAATAGTTGCGGTCATGTCCCTATCTTATTGAAGATTTAAGCGTGAGAGAAATGCCGAGTACCGGTGAAATACAAGGTTATTCCAGCCTCGTTTGCTGCAGCAATTACTTCTTCATCGCGCACACTTCCACCAGGTGAAACAACTGCCTTTACACCTGCTGAGATAAGTACTTGTAATCCATCAGCAAATGGAAAAAATGCATCACTGGATGCAACGCTGCCAGCGGCTCGTTTTCCTGCACGTTTTACGGCGAGCTCGGCGCTGTCAACGCGATTGACTTGTCCCATACCAACACCGACGCTTGCGCCATTTTTTGCAAGCAATATTGCATTGCTTTTAACCGCACGTACTGCACGCCATGCAAATTCAAGATCGTTCAGAACTTCCACAGAAGCCGGTTGTCCGGCCACCAGTTTCCATGAAGTAGTTACGTCACCGAGTGCGCTTAAGTTATCTACTTCCTGCAGCAATATTCCACCACTTATAGGGCGCATTTCAATATTTGATACTCGTGTTGCATTACATTGAAGAATTCGAAGTGTTGGTTTTTGTGAAAGTATTTCGACTGCTCCACTTTCATAACCAGGCGCGATGAGTACTTCAGTAAATATTTCTGAAAGCGCATTTGCCATCTCAACAGTAACGTTTCGATTTGCGGCCACAACACCGCCAAATGCAGATACTGGATCGCATGCATGTGCCTTTACATACGCCTGCGCAATATCTTTTCCTATTGCAATTCCACATGGATTGGCGTGTTTAATAATTGCCACACAAGAATCTTCGTGATCAAATACTGCACGCCATGCTGCATCTGCATCCGTATAATTATTAAAAGACATCTCTTTGCCATGTAACTGTTGTGAGGCAACTATTCCTTTAGAACCTGCACTGTAAATCGCAGCACGTTGGTGAGGATTCTCGCCATATCTAAGAATGCTTTGTTGGGTAAAAATACTCCCAAACCAATCTGGCAGCCCTGACTCCGGATTTTTTTCCAACCAATGTGCAATTGTTAAGTCATATTCAGCTGTTGTTCTAAAAACTTCAAGTGCTAATCTCTGACGCTCTACAAGAGTAAACCCGCCTGCAGTAATCGCTGCAATAAGTTGATCATATTGATTAGTCGATGAGATCACCGCAACAGATTCATGATTCTTTGCAGCACCACGCAACATCGAAGGTCCACCAATATCAATTTGTTCAATGCATTCTGCGTAAGTGGAATTCGAGGCAATTGTTTCTGCGAATGGATAAAGATTGATGATTATCAAATCAAATGGTTCGATTCCGAGTTCTTTAATCGCAGACATATGTTCTGAGTTGTTCTGATCAGCAAGAATGCCTGAGTGAATTTTTGGATGAAGCGTTTTCACTCTTCCATCCATGATCTCTGGAAAGCCTGTTACTGCACTTACTTCTAGGTTGGATATTCCCGCTTCCTGTAATGTTTTGGCTGTTGACCCGGTAGATAAAATCTCGACACCAGCATTACTGAGCACTTTTCCAATTTCTACTAAACGATTTTTGTCAGACACGCTTATGAGTGCTCTGCGTATTTTCTTGCGCTCACTCATTAATTTTGGATTTTCGAGTCGGTAAAGAGACCCTCGGAAGGAAAATTGTTAAAAATATTCCAATTCCCATTTCAATTGCAACACTCAGTGGAAACTTCCACAACGATGGACCAACGGATGACAACTCTTTTGTAATCAATGACCCACTAGCAAAATAAGTTAAGACAAACACGCTCGCAATACTCACAAAATAACTCTGCCATAAGATTTTGGTTTTAAGTGCGATAGTCCAACTGGCTAATAGAGCGCCTGCCATAACAAAAAAGAAGATTGAAAATAGAAACATCGAATTCACTGACGTTGGAAGGGCGCCCAAGATTGGAAGTGCGGGAATTTGAGTAACCTGATGCTCAAGGGGCGAAATTAAAGTATTTGAACCGACGCCAAAACCGGTGCCGCTGAGATAAGCCATCGTGGCAACAGCCGCATTTGGCAGATAGACAATATTTATCAACAAAAGAAGAATACCGCCAAAGATTCCTGGGCGAAGAACTGTAATTAAATCTTTGATTGTTGAAAGATGAATGAATAAGGATAAAGATAAAAATAATGCACTTATTCCTAGTAGGAGAGCAATGATTCTCGTACCAAAACTGACAGGCTGAGTCAATGTAACTTTTTTTCCTACAGTCAGCGTTGTGAGGTAAACAGCTGGAATCAGTATTGCAATGGCGGAGTACCAAACAGCACGAATAGCTTCAGTTTTAGATGCAAAAATTAAAAGTTGAGCAATCAACGAGTAAATGATCGTAAAATGTAAACGTGCAATATTTATGAGATTTGTATCTCTATCTAGTCGATCAACAACTTTTGAGAAAGAACTTCTGATTCCTAGAAATGGAAAGAGTAATCCGCCTAAAGGAAGATATGAGAGAAATCCTTCTGCTCCGGCAGGAGGAATAATCAGTGAAAATGGAATGTTATGAAGTCCTAGCCATACCCACATTGCTGCACGTATGGGATCTGATGTATTTCCGGTGATACTTCCAGCTGTTGCCCAAGCGATGAGAGATAAAAACGCTACTGGTAACAGTACAAGTGCGATGCTACGTAAAACTTGTGACAACGAGACCCATAGGACACGTTGAAACATGAGAACTAGCGGCCCAAAATTGCGCGCATTAATTGCGCGCTCTCGCTTGGTGTTTTGCCGACCTTTACTCCTGCAGCTTCAAGTGCATCTTTTTTGGCTTGTGCAGTTCCAGAAGATCCAGAAACAATTGCACCTGCGTGACCCATTGTCTTTCCCTCGGGCGCTGTAAATCCTGCGACGTAACCCACTACTGGTTTAGTTACGTATTCATTAATAAATGTGGCCGCGCGTTCTTCTGCATCACCACCAATTTCACCAATCATCACAATTGCTTTTGTTTCGGGATCATCTTGAAAAGCTCGCAAACAATCAATGTGAGTTGTTCCGATGACAGGATCTCCACCGATACCTACTGCAGTACTAAAGCCAATATCTCGTAATTCGTACATCATTTGATAGGTAAGAGTTCCGGATTTTGATACAAGTCCAATGGGACCGCTACCGGTGATATCTGCAGGAATAATTCCAACGTTAGATTTTCCTGGACTAATGAGACCTGGACAATTCGGACCAATGATTCGTGTAGTTCCTTTATTAACTGCATGAGCGTAGAAACTTGCAGAGTCATGAACTGGAATACCTTCTGTAATCACAACTACTAGTGGCATCGTTGCATCGATTGCATCAATAACTGCAGCTTTTGCAAACTTTGGTGGAACAAAGACAACCGATGTATTTGCTCCAGTAGAACTCATTGCTTCAGAGACAGTATTGAAAACCGGAAGAATGTGGCCGTCTATTTCAACGCTCTGTCCACCTTTTCCTGGTGTTACTCCTCCAACAACTTTTGTGCCAGATGCCAGCATGCGTTTGGTGTGTTTCGTTCCTTCAGCACCTGTCATACCTTGAACAATGACAACACTTTTTTCGGTGAGAAAAATAGACATTACTTGGCCGCCAATTCTGCAGCGCGATTTGCTGCTCCATCCATAGTGTCTACCTGTTCAATAAGTGGATGGGCCGCAGCTTTGAGAATTGCACGTCCCTCAATTACATTATTTCCATCGAGTCGTACGACAATTGGTTTTGTTGCTATAGAACCGAGTAATTCCAGCGCTTGGACAATTCCATTAGCAACCGCATCGCACGCAGTGATGCCACCAAATACATTTACAAAAACACTTTTAACATCTTTATCACCCAAAATAATTGAAAGGCCATCAGCCATAACTTGTGCCGAGGCACCACCACCGATATCTAGGAAGTTTGCTGGGCGAACTCCCCCAAATTTTTCTCCTGCATATGCGACAACATCAAGTGTGCTCATCACGAGTCCTGCGCCATTGCCAATTATTCCAACTTGTCCATCTAGTTTTACGTAATTGAGATCTTTTTCTTTTGCTGCTGCTTCGAGCGCATTCGTCGCAGCGTGATCAATGAGTGCTTCGTGTTCTGGATGTCTAAAGCCAGCATTATCATCCAAAGTTACTTTGCCATCGAGTGCGATTATTTTTCCATCCACTGTCTTTACGAGTGGATTAATCTCTACAAGTGTTGCATCCTCACTTTGGAAAACTTTCCATAGTGTTAAAAGGACATCTTCTACTTGTCCCGCAACTTCAGCTGGAAAAGCTGCGGCAGCGATGATCTCTTTAGCTTTTGAGGGAGTTATTCCAAGATTTGCATCAACAGGAATTTTGGCAAGCTTTTCAGGAGCTGAATGTGCAACTTCTTCGATATCCATTCCACCAGAAACAGATGCCATTACAAGAAATGTTCGGTTGGAGCGATCTAATAAAATTGCTAAATAATATTCAGAGTCAATAGGTGCCGCTTGGGCAATCATCACGGTGCGAACAGTGTGCCCTTTTATGTCCATGCCGAGAATTGCACTTGCTTTTTCTTTTGCTTCACTTGCGTCAGCAGCAACTTTGACGCCACCAGCTTTTCCACGTCCGCCAACTTTTACTTGCGCCTTAACGACGACTTTTCCGCCAATTTTTACAGCAGCATCATGAGCTTGTTCTGGAGTTGTTGCGATGCCAGCAGCTAATACGGGGATTCCGTGTTTTTCAAAGAGATCTCGTGCCTGGTATTCAAAGAGATCCACAGAAAACTCCACTCATATCGAAAAAGTATTTGCTAATACTAGAGCTTCTCAACTGGTGCATAACGCAGCAGTAATCGCTTCTCTCCGTACTGTCCGAAGTTTATGGTGGCTTCGGACTTATCTCCTTCACCTGCAATAGCCACAACAGTTCCGAGTCCAAATGTGTCATGTGACACACGCTCGCCCACCGCTAATTGCATTGCGGTGCTTTTCTTTCCCGTTGGTCGTGGTGGTGGCGCGGTTGCAATACGAGGTTTTCTAACAAGTGAAGGTGACAGTGAAGCGGATGAACCACCGTGATTTCTCCACTCAATTACGCCTTCAGGAATTTCATCTAAAAATCGCGATGCTGGGTTATATGTTGGCGATCCCCATGAAGATCGATATTCCGCACGAGAAATATAGAGACGTTTTTCTGCACGTGTAAGACCAACGTATGCGAGACGTCTCTCTTCTTCAATTTCATCTTTCTCGCCCAATGTTCGTGAATGAGGAAATATTCCATCTTCCATTCCCGTAAGAAAAACAGTTGGGAACTCTAAGCCTTTAGCAGTGTGAAGAGTCATCAAAGTTACTACTCCACCATGATCTTCACCTTCAGGAATTTCATCTGCATCTGCTACAAGTGAAACTTTTTCAAGGAAACCTGCGAGTGAAATTTCTTCATCTTCACCTAATTCTTCAAATGGTCGTTCTTCATACTCCATTGATACCGCGACCAATTCCTTAAGGTTTTCCACGCGAACTTCATCTTGCGGATCTGTACTCGAAGATAATTCTGATAGCAATCCTGATTGCTCTAAAATCGCTTCGATAATTATTGATGGACGAGTCTTGGCTTCAACAAGTGTACGAAGTGCGACCATCATCGAAACAAACTCTTTGACCGACTGTGCGGCTCGATGAGGCATGCCAGCGGCTTGCTCGCATTGGGATAATCCACTCCAGAATGACAGGTTATTTAATTGCGCATACTGATCAACGCATTCAATTGCCCGATCACCGATTCCGCGTTTTGGCACATTAATAATTCTGCGAAGTGAGATTTCATCTTCAAGATTGGCAAGTACTCGAAGGTAAGCCAATAAATCTTTAATTTCCTTACGTTCGTAGAATCGAAGCCCACCGACAACTTTGTAAGGTAGAGCCGATCGCATAAAGACTTCTTCAAAGACACGAGATTGCGCGTTCGTGCGGTAAAAAATTGCCGTATCCCCAGGATTGGAGTCGCCACTTCTTTGAAGCTCGCGAATCTCATCTTTTACAAACTCTGCTTCATCGTGTTCGGACTCTGCGACATAACCAATCAGTGGCGCTCCTGCTCCCTCTTCGGACCACAGATTTTTTTCTTTTCGACCCTCATTTTTTGTAATAACAGCATTTGCAGCTGAAAGTATGTTTTGAGTTGAACGATAATTTTGTTCGAGCAAGACTGTCGTGGCGTTTGGATAATCCAGCTCAAATTGAAGAATATTTCTAATTGTTGCTCCTCGGAATCCATAAATTGATTGATCGGCATCGCCCACAACGCATAATTCAGCTGGCGCTATACCTTCTTGCTCGCTTCCGACAAGCTCTTTGACCAAAATATATTGAGCATGATTCGTATCCTGATATTCATCAACTAGGACATGTTTAAATCGTGAACGTAAACGTGCCTTTGCTTCTGGAAACTTCTGAATAACCTCAACTGTTTTCAAAATAAGATCATCAAAATCCATCGCATTTGCTTGCTGCAATCTACGTTGATAAAAAGCATACACATCTGCTACAACCTCTTCGAACTGGTTCTTGGTAGCGTTTACATAATCGTGTGGACCCATGAGTTCATTTTTCGCATTAGAAATAATTGATTGGAATTGGCGCGCTGGGTAACGTTTTGGATCCAAGTTAAGTTCTTTCGCAACGATGGTTATTAGTCGCAAACTATCTGCAGAGTCATAAATACTAAACGTATTGCCGTATCCGAGTCTTACCGCTTCTTGCCTCAGTAATCGCACGCATGCTGAGTGAAATGTTGAGACCCACATTGATTTCGCAACTGGACCAACTAACGCTGCCACACGTTCTTTCATTTCTCCTGCTGCTTTATTTGTGAACGTGATCGCCAAGATTTCATATGGTGCAACACCACGACGGGCCATTAAGTAAGCGATTCTGCGAGTCAGTACTCGTGTTTTTCCAGAACCAGCACCTGCAACCACAAGAAGTGGTCCACCGCTATGAATAACAGCGGCTTGCTGTTGCGGATTGAGCCCTTCTAATAAGGCGTCGGTACTTTCCATGGCGGTGAGTCTATTAGGCTTACCGATATGGAACCGATTGCAGATACCGAAATCAAGCGCGTGCTTGTTGTAAACGCCCACCCTGATGATTCTGATTTTGGTGCATCCGGAACCATTGCGCAGTGGGTAAAAAAAGGAATACAAGTGTCATACGTGTTCTGCACAAATGGCGACCAAGGTGGCGAAGCTTCAGGAATCGCGAAAGAAGATATGCCAAAAGTTCGTCAACGCGAACAACGCGAAGCAGGTGCTGTTATCGGCGTAACTGACATTACATTTTTAAATTATGTTGATGGTCATCTCGAGGCAACTATTGCCCTGCGAAAAGATATTGTGCGCCAAATTCGTCGAGTGCAACCGGATCGAATGGTCTGCCAAAGCCCTGAACGAAATTGGGAGAGAATTGGTGCAAGCCATCCAGATCACTTAGCCGCTGGAGAAGCTGCTGTTCAAGCGGTATATCCAGATGCCCGAAACCCTTTTGCATTCACTGATTTATTGGAAAAAGAAAAATTAGAACCTTGGAAAGTACGCGAAATATGGATGATGGGCTTCTCAAATCCAGATCACTTTGTGGACGTTACTGACACATTTGATTTAAAAATTAAAGCACTACATGCACACGCATCACAAACTTCGCATAATCCGGATTTAGAGAAAATGGTTCGCGAATGGGGTGGTCGCAATGCAGCCGCAGCAGGTTTTGCAGAAGGAAGACTGGCTGAAGCCTTTAAGTTAGTTAATACGAATTAATTAACTAAAACTTTCGAAATCGCAATAGTTTTTGCAGGTTTTCCATCTGGCGCACCACCTACTGCACCAGCCTTAGCAACTGCTTTAACGATATCTAAACCAGATGTAATGGTTCCCCAAATTGTGTAACTAGGTGCCAGAGTTGTATTGGCATACACCAAAAAGAATTGGCTCCCGTTTGTATTAGGTCCTGAATTTGCCATCGCAACTGTGCCCGCTGGATAGTTATTGCTCTTGTTGGCAGGCAAATTTTCATCTGGATATGTGAATTGTGGGCCGCCGCTACCAGTCGCTGTTGGATCTCCGCACTGCAAAACAAATAATCCCTGAGTAGTTAATCGATGACAGAGAGAGTCATTGTAATAACCACCTTTTGCAAGGGCTGCAATCGAAGTCATTGTGAAGGGCGCTTTAGAACCAACGGTAGTAATCACGATGTTTCCGCAATTAGTGACGAGCGTAAATTTCTTTGGAAAAGTTGTTAAAACTTTCTTTGGAGTTGCAATCTTCTTTGGTGCGTGACCAACAGCTTTAGTTGGTGTGCACTTGACTGCTGCAGCCTGTGCCGTTGGAACAAAAGTGATAGACGTAATTGCAAAGACAACTCCAAGGATTGTTGCTAACTTTTTCTTCACTTTTACTCCCACTCGATCGTTGCTGGCGGTTTACTTGTCACATCTAACACGACTCTATTTACTTCACGCACCTCATTGGTGATACGTGTCGAAATCTTCTCAAGAACTTCATAGGGAACTCGCGACCAATCCGCAGTCATAGCATCTTCACTAGATACAGGCCTCAAAACAACTGGATGACCGTACGTGCGCCCATCGCCCTGCACTCCGACGCTTCGAACTTCAGCGAGCAAAATAACTGGACACTGCCAAATGTCTCGGTCTAGTCCTGCCAACTTTAACTCTTGACGCACAATCAAATCTGCTGAACGTAAAATTTCTAGGCGATCTCGAGTAACTTCTCCGATAATTCGAATGCCAAGTCCAGGACCTGGAAATGGTTGGCGCCAAATGATCTCTTCAGGCAAACCTAGTTCAACGCCCACATTCCTTACTTCATCTTTAAATAGCGCACGAAGTGGTTCGACTAAACTGAATTTGAGATCATCAGGTAACCCCCCAACATTGTGGTGTGACTTAATGTTGGCAGTTCCGGTTCCCCCACCAGATTCAACTACATCTGGATATAGGGTTCCCTGAACTAAAAATTCGACTTCGCCACCACTTGCAATATCACGAGCTGCATTTTCAAATGACCGAATGAATTCGCGGCCAATAATTTTACGTTTCTCCTCTGGATCTATAACGCCTTTAAGCGCACTTAAAAATTGATCTACTGCGTCAACAACCACAAGATTTACACCTGTTGATGCGACGAAATCTCTTTGAACTTGCTCGGATTCACCACTTCGCAATAAGCCATGATCAACAAAGACACACGTGAGTTGTTTTCCTACAGCTTTTTGAATAATTGCTGCGGCGACAGCTGAATCAACGCCACCTGAAAGCCCACAGATGACTCTTTTTGTGCCAATTTGTTTGCGAGCTTTTTCAATTTCTGTCTGAGCAATATTTGTCGATGTCCAGGTAGGGCTGCACTTGGCAATATTGACTAACCAATTTTTAAGAATTGCTTGGCCGTGTTCAGAGTGGAGAACTTCAGGATGGAATTGAACTCCAGATAATTGCGCATTTGCACTTTCAAAAGCAGCGATAGAAGTATCACTTGTACTGGCTGTAACACTAAAGCCACACGGCGCTTCTGTGACAGCATCTCCATGAGACATCCAAACTCTTTGTTCTGCGGGCAATGACGCAAATACTTTGGAGCCAGCTTTTACTCTTAATTGCGTACGACCAAATTCAGATTTTCCTGTTTGGGTTACGACTCCACCTAGGGCAGCAGCCATGGCTTGAAATCCATAACAGATTCCGAATATAGGAATGTTTAGAGCAAAGATTGCAGGATCAACTGAAGGAGCATTTTCTGCATACACACTCGAAGGCCCACCAGAAAGAATGATTGCTTCGGGATTTTTTGCAGTGACCTCTGCTGCAGTAATTGATGAAGGAACTATCTCCGAATAAATATTTGCTTCACGGACTCGGCGTGCGATGAGTTGCGCGTATTGCGCACCAAAATCGACAACCAGAACTCCGTGAGGATTAGGCACGGTGTATAAGTACTTCTACTCGCTGGAAAGATTTAACATCAGAATAGCCAGTTGTTGCCATTGCACGACGTAGTGCACCGAAAAGATTCATCGAACCATCTGCTGCATGTGATGGTCCAAGCAGAATTTCTTGTAGCGTTCCAGATGTACCAACAGCAACTCTTTCTCCACGTGGAAGTTCTGGATGATGCGCTTCTGATCCCCAGTGCCAACCCAGTCCTGGTGCTTCAGTTGCTTTTGCAAGTGGAGATCCCATCATTACTGCGTCCGCTCCGCACGCAATTGCTTTTGCGATATCGCCGCTGCGACCGACAGATCCATCTGCAATAACGTGAACATATCGTCCACCGGATTCATCTAAATATTCTCGACGTGCAGATGCAACTTCTGCAACAGCAGATGCCATCGGAACTTCGATTCCCAAAACTTTTCGAGTGGTGTGCGCAGAACCACCACCGAAGCCAACAAGAACACCAGCAGCACCAGCACGCATTAAGTGAAGTGCGCCAGTTGCCGTTGCAACTCCACCAACAATTACTGGAACATCGAGTTCGTAAATAAACTTCTTAAGATTTAGCGCTTCGGTTTCTGCTGCAACATGTTCGGCACTCACTGTCGTTCCACGAATAACGAAAATATCGACGCCGGCATCGATTACAGCTTTGTGTAATTCGGCGGTTCGTGCCGGTGAAAGGGATGCGGCAACTGTTACACCAGCATCTCGAATTGTTTTGATTCGCTCTTTAATTAACTCCGGCTTAATTGGTGCAGCATAAATTTCTTGCATGCGCTTGGTTGCATGCTTATCGGGCATCGATGCAATTTCACCGAGAGGAATGCGGGGATCTTCATAGCGAGTCCACAATCCTTCGAGGTTTAGAACTCCGAGACCGCCGAGATTTCCAATGGCAATTGCAGTCTCTGGTGAAACAACGGAATCCATTGGCGCTGCCATCATTGGGAGATCAAATTTGTATGCATCAATTTGCCATGTTGTTGAAACTTCTAGGGGGTCACGTGTTCGCCGACTTGGGACTATTGCAATGTCATCAAATGAATATGCTTGTCGAGCTCGCTTGCCCGGAGCTAATTCGATATCGCTCATGATTTTCCCTTCGGTGCCTTAGTTTTTCTGTGAATAATTTGGGGCATCTGCAACGTGCAAAACATCGTGCGGATGACTCTCTTGTAAACCTGCTGAAGTAATTTGAATTAAACGACCTTCGCGGCGAAGGGTTTCAATATCGCCAGCACCCGCATAGCCCATACCTGAACGCAATCCACCAACTAATTGATGAACAACATCGGCTGCAGATCCGCTGTACGCAACTTTTCCTTCGATGCCTTCTGGAACCAATTTATCTTCAGATAGCACGTCATCTTGCATGTAGCGATCTTTTGAATATGACTTTTTGTCTCCACGAGATTGCATTGCACCAAGTGAACCCATTCCGCGATACGCCTTATATTTACGTCCATCAATTTGAACAAGTTCACCGGGTGATTCATCACATCCTGCAAGTAAAGACCCGAGCATGACAGAGTTTGCGCCAGCAACAATTGCTTTGACTATGTCACCTGAATATTGCAATCCACCATCTGCAATAAGTGGAATACCGGCTTTTGCGCACGCTTTGCTTGCTTCCATAATTGCAGTAATTTGTGGAACACCAACGCCTGCAACAACACGAGTTGTGCAAATAGATCCTGGGCCAACACCAACTTTTACTGCATCCGCACCTGCATTAATGAGTGCTTGTGCACCTGCACGCGTTGCAACATTTCCACCAATAATTTGTGTTGTAGATGAGAATTTTTTAATTCGGGCGATTGCATCAAGGACTGCACGATGATGACCATGCGCCGTATCTACAACGACAACGTCCACGCCTGCTTCGATGAGTGCTTGAGCACGATTAAATCCGTCATCGCCAACACCTACGGCCGCACCTGCTAGACCAACATTTTTTACTAACTTTACGTGGGTAACTTGTTCGTCAATCGGCAAATTTCTATGAATTATTCCGATGCCGCCAGCTTTTGCCATTGCAATGGCCATTGCAGATTCTGTGACTGTATCCATTGCAGATGAAATCAGTGGAACTGAGAGTGAAATTGTTCGTGTAAGCCACGTTGCCGTATTTACTTCGCTAGGAACGACTTCGGATGCATCCGGCAGAAGTAAAACATCATCATATGTGAGGCCGAGCATTGCGATTTTCTCAGTATCGCTACTCATCGCTGCCCTCCTTTTTAGTGCCGGTTTCCCAAGGAGGTCGAAGTCTATCGGTGGTTTTAGGCTCCGATTGCCCGCGTAATTTCCTCACATGCGAAGTTCAAATCAGGGGTTTTAGTCATATTCGCGCAATCACTTTCGCGCCATCCGGGTCCACCCAAAAGAATGCGCGGTGCAGGTCGAACATCAGGCAAATTTCTGAAAAATGAAGGATCAGCATTTTCAACTAATTGTGCCCATAAGAAAATTGCTGGTGGTGCAAACTTTTCAACCATGGCCTCAAGGGCTGCAAATGGTGTGCGTGCTCCAAGAAAGTGGCACTCAATATTTCGTTCAGCAAGTGCCGCAGTTAATGCGTGTATAGCTAGTGAGTGCATTTCTTCACCAACGGATGCAACTAATACTGGACGAGGATTAATTGGTTTTTGAATCATAGATGCTCGTTCGCGTAAAACTCTCTTAAGAGTCTCGGAGAAGAAATGCTCTATTTCAATTCCTTCTCCAGTTTCAGCCCATGAATTTCCGAGCATTACAAGAACCGGCACAATGACCTCTTGCCATGAGTGAATAACGCCATTTTTTTCGATGTCATTGCGAAGAGTACTTTCAATAAAACTTTTATCTAAGGCATTGGCCGCGCTATGTAATGCATTGATGACATCCTCGCGATCAGAAAAGCTACCGACGATTTTCTCCATTTTAATTTCACTCTTTACAGTGAGTGCTTTTTCTGCAGCCTCGGCTGGTGACATTCCCGCAATGATTAATCTGCGCATTGTTGTAAGTTTCGCTAAATCTTCCAGGCGGTATCTGCGATGTGATCCGCTCTCATGTTCAGAGGGACCAATGCCGTATCGGCGAGCCCAGGTGCGAAGGGTTGCAGGGGCTACGCCAAGTCGTCTGGCCACTGCAGCCACGGTTAAGAGCTCTTCCACGCCCCTATGGTGGCGCGATGCGACGTATCTCACCACTTGGAATGCCCTTTTTTGGAAGAAATTGAGGCCAGATACTTGAACAACCTATGAAACGGTTGTATCTTTCATCCATGGCTGAAATTTCACGTTTACCCCAACCGATCGCAGATCACTGGGAGTGGCAGTACGAGGGTGCTTGCCGCACTATGCCAAGTGAGATGTTCTTCCATCCAGATGGAGAACGTGGTCCCCGCAGGCGCAATCGCGAGAATGCGGCCAAAGCTGTGTGTGCAAGTTGTCCTGTGATTCAACAGTGTCGTGCGCATGCTCTGGCTGTTCAAGAGCCATACGGAATTTGGGGCGGTCTATCTGAAGATGATCGCTTAGCGATTATCGGCAATGAAAAACCATCAGAGGTTTACCACGCTTCATAATCTACTTTGTACTTGTTTATTTTTTAATGTCTAGGGTAAATAAAAAACCCCTTCGCAATTGCGAAGGGGTTTTTTATCTTTAATTAGTGTGAATGCCCACCTGGGCCATGTGAATGACCGTGGCCACCAGCATCTGGAGCTTCATCGGCTGGACGCTCATATACAACAGCTTCTGTTGTAATAAACATTGCAGCAATTGAAGCAGCATTTGCAAGAGCAGAACGAGTTACTTTCACGGGATCAATAACACCATCTTTTGCTAGATCACCATAGACATCTGTCGCTGCGTTGAATCCTTCGTGTGCCTTCATTGCACGAACTTTTGCTACAACTACATAGCCTTCAAGTCCGGCATTTTCTGCAATCCATCGAAGTGGTTCATCGCACGCTTTGCGAACAAGGCGAACACCGACAGCTTTATCGCCAGTAAATCCAAGATCGCCTTCGAGTGCATCAGCCGCGTGCACTAGTGCAGCGCCTCCACCGATAACGATTCCTTCTTCAACTGCTGCGCGTGTAGCTGAAATAGCATCTTCAAGGCGATGCTTTTTCTCCTTCAGTTCTACTTCTGTATGAGCACCGACTTTAATAACACAGACTCCACCAGCGAGTTTTGCAACGCGCTCTTGAAGCTTGCCGCGATCCCACTCAGAATCTGTCGTCGCTAATTCATTACGAATCTCTTGGACACGTGCTGCTACAAGTTTCTTATCTCCAGCGCCATCTACGATTGTGGTTGCATCCTTTGAAATAACTACGCGACGAGCTTTACCAAGTGAATCGATTCCGATTTGGTCTAACTTCATTCCAACTTCGGCTGAAATAACTGTTCCACCAGTAAGAATTGCAATGTCTTCGAGCATCGCTTTGCGGCGATCTCCAAAGCCAGGTGCTTTTACTGCAGCGGATGCGAATACACCGCGCATGCGGTTTACGACGAGTGTGGAGAGCGCTTCGCCCTCTACATCTTCGGCGATGATTAGTAGAGGCTTAGATGCCTGTGCAATTTTTTCAAGAATTGGAAGCAACTCTGCGAGCGCAGAAATTTTGTTTCCAACTATTAACACATACGCATCTTCAAGAACAGCTTCCATGCGATCTTGATCGGTTACGAAATACGGAGAGATATAACCCTTATCAAATTGCATACCTTCTGTGAATTCGAGTTCGAGTGCAGTTGTTGATGCCTCTTCAACTGTGATCACGCCATCTTTGCCGACCTTATCCATCGCTTCTGCGATGAGATCTCCGATGCTGCGATCTTGTGCAGAAATTGTTGCTACGTCTGCAATCTGAGCTTTGTCATTCACGACGGTTGCATTAGAGCGAAGGCGTTCTGAGACTGCTGCTACTGCAGCTTCGATGCCGAGTTTTAGATCCATTGGTTGTGCACCAGCTGCGAGGTTACGAAGTCCTTCTTTAACCATAGCCTGTGCCAAAACCGTTGCAGTTGTTGTTCCATCACCAGCGACATCGTTGGTCTTTGTAGCAACTTCCTTAACTAACTGAGCGCCCATGTTTTCGGCTGGATCAGAGAGTTCAATTTCCTTTGCAATGGTTACGCCGTCATTTGTAATTGTTGGAGCACCGTACGCCTTTGAGATAACTACGTTGCGACCCTTAGGTCCGAGAGTTACTTTGACGGTGTCGGCAAGAATATTGACGCCACGTTCCATCGCACGACGAGCATGCTCGTCGAAATCTAGAATCTTTCCCATTTACTTCTCGATAACAGCGAGAATGTCACGAGCAGATAGAACTAAGTACTCTTCGTTGTTGTACTTAACTTCAGTTCCGCCGTACTTGCTATAGAGAACAACGTCGCCAACTTTGACATCCATTGGAACGCGAACACCATCATCAAAGCGACCTGGTCCTACAGCTACAACAGTGCCTTCTTGTGGCTTCTCTTTCGCTGTATCTGGGATGACAAGACCTGATGCAGTCGTTGTCTCTGCCTCATTGGCTTTAACGACAATGCGATCTTCAAGCGGCTTAATGGCTACAGCCATGGGTATAACTCCTTTTGTTTCTAAACGAATGGGCCTGGAATCGCAATTAGCAGACTCGACCCTTGAGTGCTAACGCCAAGAGTAGGGTGGCTATTCCCGAGGTGCAAATTAGATTAACTCACGCTCACAGTGGTGACTTCAAGGCTGGATGTGGCGCTGAAATCAATAGCCGAAGGCGCACGCCCGGCGCTGCTCATAAGCGAACCAAGGGCAGCAACCATCGCCCCGTTATCGGTGCACAAAATCGGCGATGGGATTCGTAGGCGAACGCCGACATCGGCGCAACGCTCTTCGGCTAATTGTCGAAGTCGCGAATTGGCGGCAACTCCCCCAGCAATTACCAAAGATTCAATACCGGTTGCTTGGCAAGCAGCTAAAGATTTTTGCAAAAGCACATCAACGATTGCCTCTTGAAAAGAAGCGGCAACATCGGCACGTTTGTATGTCGGTGTTGATTCCAAATATCTGGCAACTGCTGTCTTCAAACCTGAGAATGAAAAATCATAAGGACGAATACGCCAATCCTCTGCCTGTGTTAGACCGCGCGGAAAATTAATGGCATTTGCATCACCACTTTTTGCTTCGAGATCGACTGCAGGTCCACCAGGAAAACCTAATCCCATAACTCGTGCAATCTTGTCGAATGCTTCACCAGCGGCATCATCCATTGTTGATCCCAAAGAAGTGACTGATGAAGTGATGTCATTGATTTGCAAAATCGATGAGTGCCCACCGCTTACCAAAAGTGCAATCGTCGGTTCAATGGCTCTGTCATGAGTTAAGTAATCAACACTGATGTGAGCGGCTAAGTGGTTAACACCAAAGAGTGGTTTATCTAAAGCTAAAGCAAGGCCTGCAGCTGAACTTGTACCAACTAAAAGTGCACCAACTAATCCTGGACCTGCAGTTACTGCTACAGCATCAATATCTCTTAATGAAACTTTTGCACTGTTAAGTGCGCGATCAAGAGCAGGAATTATCGCTTCCAAATGTGCGCGGCTTGCAATTTCTGGAACCACGCCACCAAAGCGCGCGTGCTCTTCAACGCTGGAAGCAATCTCATTGGCAAGTAAGGTTCGACCTTTAACAATACCTATCGCCGTTTCATCACAGGATGTTTCGATTCCGAGAATCAATGGTTGGCTCATGAGAGCTCTTTTCGCATTACATGGGCATCAAGGCCTGGACCGTAATAATTTTTACGAGTATTAATTATGGAATAACCAAGGGATTCATAGAGTGAAATCGCATTCGTATTCGTAACTCCAACTTCAAGCATCATCGAAGGTGCTGCCCGCATCTGTGACCACTTTTCTAGCGAGTCCATAAAGTGTTTAGCAATTCCTTGTCTACGTGCTTCTGGCAAAACTGCAACAGTTAAGACATCGGCATCAACTCCTGATGACACAACCATGACTCCTGCATAACCCACTATTTGTTTTTTAGAATCGAGTGCAACGATGAAATAACGCGTCTTAGGAATTCCAGAAAACTCTTCTTTAAACTGACCCATTGACCATGGAGAATCCGCAAATAAAGTGCGCTCTATTGAGACTAAAACTGGAAGATCTAACGGCATGGCCTCGCGATATGTAATATCCATTATCGCTCCACTGTCGGAACAGCATCTGGCCTGCGTAGATACATTGGTTGATCCACGAGCGAAAGCAAATGAAATCTAGAAACCTCTGGATACGTTGCATCTGCACAAAGTCCATATTTATGTGCACCTTCACCGACAAAGTGGGTACCACTAACTTCTGTAGGAAGATTTACATGTGGTCCATTCACTCTTTTGCCCTCTTTGTATAGGGCCCAATAAATTTCTTTACGTCGTGCATCTGTGGCGGCTATGTATTCTGATGCTGTACATGCAATCGCATCGAGTGAGCAGACTCCCGTTAATTCAATATTTCGCGCCCACGCGAAAGCTTGAGCAAATGCAATACCAGTCCGCAAACCTGTATATGGCCCAGGTCCCATTCCAACAATTACTCGAGAAATTTCATTATTAATCAGAAGCGCTCTTTGCACTAAACGTGGAACTGCTTCGGCATGAGCGTTCACTCCATCTTCGAATTCTGACCAAAGAACTTGATTATCAGCAATTAATGCAACCGAAGTTCTCGAAGTAGATGTATCAATAGCTAATAAGGCACTCATACAGAAAAACCTGACCATCTATTGCCAACGCAATTAAATGAGACCTTTCGAATTTCTTCGCTTCGATCAATTGTGATTTCGAGACGTTGATCAGAGAGTCGCGCAGATTCGGCTCCACCCCATTCAATAACTGTGACGGCTTTTTCTCGATCAGAATCTAAGTCAAGATCATCTAAAAAAAGTGACGCTTTGCCTGAATCTAATAGTCGGTAAACATCGACATGAATAAGTGGCAAGTTTGCTGGATAACTCTTTGAAATTACAA
>Ga0214919_10004175_pt1 | contig 21241 bp, 25 predicted proteins | sample LL1503_MetaG_FD_177994 | JGI IMG/M metagenome (GOLD analysis project Ga0214919, IMG submission 177994) | Freshwater microbial communities from Lake Lanier, Atlanta, Georgia, United States - LL-1503 | ecosystem: Environmental > Aquatic > Freshwater > Lake | place: USA: Georgia | collected... | reverse complement strand
CAGTTCCTACAGCAGAACCAGCACCAGCACCAAGGCCAGCACCAGCACCAAGGCCAGCACCAAGGCCGATACTAGCACCAGCACCAAGGCCGACACTAGCACCAGCACCAAGGCCAGCACCAGCACCAAGGCCAGCACCAAGGCCGACACTAGCACCAGCACCAAGGCCAGCACCAAGGCCTACACTAGCACCAGCACCAAGGCCAGCACCAAGGCAGCCATCAGCACGAGCGCCTGCACCAGCACTAAGGCCGGCAACAATACCAGTCCCTATATTAGAAGTATCTGGACGTAGGGATAAGCCTAATAATAAATATGACATTACTATTATCGCAAATAATTCTACAGGATATACTTTAGATTCAACAACACTAGAAGGTCATGGTAGGTTAGTTCACACTCCTACAAATACTCTAAATTTTATTGTAATAGAAACTTCTAGTCCTAATAGTACTTTTACAGTTTCATCTAAGTTTAAAAATGCTACGGGTGATTCAGGTCCAGTAGGAAGTATTACAACTTCATATAATTCAGCGAATACTCCAGCAGTGACGCCAATAAGAGCAGCAGCACCAGCACCAGCAGGAAGAAGAGAAGCTTTAACGACTACACTTAGAGATTCTTCTCGAAAAATAAAGCGTATGATAATTAAAAGTACTAAACCTAAAGGCGTTCTAAGGAGAGCAGCAGCACCAGCACCAGCACAAGCACAAAGGCGAGCGCCAGCACCAGCATCAAGACCTCCTCCAGCACCAGCATCAAGACCTCCTCCAGCACCAGCATCAAGACCTCCTCCAGCACCTGTAGTAAAAGGAGGAATTGGTCTTAGTAAAAGAAAAACAAGAAAAGTAAGAAAATCAAGAAAAACAAGAAAGTAATTTAGTTATGTACTACATAACATGATTACTTAAGTGTTGACCACTCAGTCCTCCATGTTGAAAACATCTTTGAACACTGTGCAGCAGCAACTGCAATTGCTTTGCGTGTAATAAGAATATCCTTTGCTACAATTGTCATTAACATTTCATCGCGTAGTGGATGAGGAACACAATATCCACAGTAAGAAACAGTTCCATCAGTATTTCCAGTTGGATCAAGAATGTTTTCATCCATCCATGTGGTTAGTAGATTTCCCAGTGTATGATCCTCAGCTTGAAAGTAAACATCATATCCTTTTGCTTCCTTTTTAGTTGGCTGAATCTTAATATTATCTGGTAGATCGCCTTTATCAATAGCACCATACGCATAACAACGCTTTACAAGAATACGTAGTGCTTCAGCAACAATATCATATGGATTATGAACACCAACCGTTTCTATGCTAAAGTCAAAACTACTGGGCTCACCCTTTGCATTCATAACATAGCATCGTGCTGCTTCCATTGTTTCAAACTCTCGCTTATACATACTTAGTCGTTCATTATCACTCTCTAGCTCAATAATATTAATCTTTTTATGGCTATCTAGCCATTTAATAAATAGTTGCTTTTGCTTTTCCTCATTAGGATCACGTGTATATGAATATGCACACTGACTTACCGTGCTATACCGCATATTTTCCTTACCAATACCAACAGTTGCTTTTGCAATTAATGATATTGCTTCAGGTGTTTGATTTGCCACACTTGGTTTCAATAGAGCAATTAAACATGTTTCACCGGTCAATGTATTCTTTTTAAAGAATTGTGTATTTGGAATACGAGTTTGTATACCATCAACAACTTCATATACATCAATATCAGAAGCATATACATCAAGAGGATTAGGACCAGTGTTTTCTACATTTAGTTTAAATACATAACGATCGGGATCCCAATCTACAGGACTAGCGTGGAGTGGTAGTAGACCAATACGATGAGCCAACATCTCATTGCTCATTGCTGTAGTATTTCGCTCAATCTTAATATCACTAGTGGAACCATCTTTTAGAATTTCTGCACGAAATCCAACAGTAGGAACTTCACATAAGATAATACGGCGCAGTGTATTTGCATAAGATACATGGCTACCTACAAGTTGAAACTTTAGTACATCATTCTTGATTTGAACATTTTGAAAGACTCCGACATTATCCATCTTTATATAACTATACTGTATTTTCTTTATATATTTAAACAATTTTTTTACATTAATGCGTTTTCATACAGACATACGAGTTCTAATAAATAATTAATGGAACGCAAGAAGAACCTGTGTTATTACTCTAATAAGTGCCAGTGGTCAAAGGCTTTTATATTAGAGATTTCTAGTACAAGTTATAAATCAGATTTCCAATACATTTGTGTAGATCCTCCGCTACAACAGCAATTGCCAAAATGGTTAAAAAAGGTCCCGACACTTGTTATACACGGAGAATCTGAGCCACGCACAGATGGAGAAGTTATGAACTGGTTATATGAAAATAAGATGAAACAACAACAACCTAGCCCTTCTACTAAATCATCTAATACATCAAATGAGCCAGATGCATGGAGTATGGCAGAAAATGTAAGTTTCTCAAAAGGTGTTGGCTACAGTTTTAATGATTCCGATACAAGCACTGCAGGTAATGGTGGAACAACTATTCCAGGATCCTTTGCTTTCCTACATGGAGCTAACGCAATGGGCGACAAATCATCCCAAGATTTTAATCCCGGAAAGACTGAGCAAGGACGTGGTCGTTCTAAGAAAGAAGAGATGTTTGATAAACAAATGGAAGAATACCAACGTTCTCGTGATTTAGGGCTTCCAGGCCAAATGAATCGTATGTAAAAAAATGTTTAAAGATACATTGAATATATATATTAAGAGATGACAACGCCATTGGGACTATTTAACACACAACTAATTAGATTTTTTGAAGATCTATCACTATCATATCCGGAAGAACGCGATATTAAGAGTGCTTTAGAAATGATTAAATTTGCAAAAGCAAGCAATCCAAAACTTGTACTAGATATGTATGTTGAGTATGTACATAAGCCACTAGAAACTGCAGTAATTCAAAGAGATGCAGAATTTATTATTGCTTATGCACGTGAAAAGATTTCAAATGAATTTAATGAAATATCTCCAGCACTCAATCTATTTGAAAAGTATTGGCACACAATGTCCGATAGTAATCGTGAAAGTATTTGGAACTATATGAGAGTTCTTGGAATACTATGTACAAAAATAAAGTCAGCGTAATATGCGCACCTAAAAAACATTTATTTAAGAAAGAATATGGAGGCCACCTTTGACTCGAAATATGACGAGTTTTGTGCAGATCTACTAGGAGCTTGTCCTGAATTAAGTAATGAGATTAATGCTGCAAAAGATATTATTAAAGAATCTAGGTTAACTACATATACGGAGAAAGTTTTTAAACTAAAGAAAGAAAGTACTGAACATATTGTATTACCTGGTGTGGTTATACCTGATACGTTATGGTCTCAATTATCTGAGCGTAGTATTAAAGCAATAAAAGAATATATTTCTATCTTAGATTTGTGTGTTATTTACACAACTGGTGATGTAGATGGTGTATCACAAGAGTGGATTGATTCAATTATGAGAGATTGGAGAACTCGTATGGAATCTGTAGACTTTACTAAATTATCAAGCAGATTTTTTGAGCTTTTTGGAAAACAGGGAACAACACTTCCGCCATTACCTGAAAAGTTTTTAAAAGGAAAACTTGCAAAGCTAAGTGAGGAACTAATTGCTGAATTTAATCCTGAAGATTTTGGCTTCACCGATGAAGACATTGCTGCATGTGAAAAAGATCCAGTACGTGCCTTTGAGATATTAATTCAAGCATCTAGCAAAAATCCTGAAATGATTCAAAAAGCTATGGAAAAGATTGGAAAGCGTCTTCAACAAAAGGTACAAAGTGGTCAGCTAAAACCTCAAGAGCTAGCTGCAGAAGCTGAAGAGCTAATGAAAGAGTTTCAAACAAATCCAGCATTTGTAGAGATTCTAGAAACGTTCCGCTCAGCGTTTAGTTTTGAAGATCCTGATCTTGCTCGTTCAAGTGGGAATGATGGTAGTGGCAGACTTGCGTTAGTCCGTTCTAGACTAAAGAAGAAGTTAGACGCAAAAAAAGGTAGGAAATAATAGGCTTTACGATAGATAGATGAATAAATCTAATACTCTTATATTAATTGGATTTGTGTTATTAGCTCTTATATTTATTTATTATTTAAATATGTCATCTGAAGGATTTAGTAGTACCCCGGTTATATCTAGTATAGATGATACTGTTGAAGAAATTATTGGTCTAGATTCAACAGTTCCCACTGCAATCAATCCATTTATGAACGTATTGATTGATGAGATTAAGTATAATCCAAAAAAAGGCCCTGCATTATCACTAGAAGATCCTCTTGTGCAAGTGCAACTGGATGATTTTTTTAGAACACAATTTATTAACGACCCTACGGATGTATTTGGTAAATCTCAGAGTCAGCGTCAATTTATAACAATGCCAAGTACAACTATACCAAACGATCAAGAATCATATCAAAATTGGTTATATAAGATCCCCGGAAAGACCTGTAAAGAAGGTGGGCGTGAATCATGTATGCCTGGCACGGATGGTGGAGCACTTCCATGGCTAAACATTAACCCTTAACACTACGTGTAAAAAGTTTTCCTTTACGGCAAGAAAATTTTTTTAAGGTTTTACCTCTTGTTTTTAATACGCTATTGATACATACAGCAATTGCAGCAGATTCCTTACTTTGACCTTTAACAATTGGTTTAATATAATTACGGACCTTTTTAATACATTTGCAAAAAGTTTGTGTTAACATTTTTTTTGCAGGTTTCATTCTATATTTATTTACTAAAAAAGATCTTAATAGGCAGAAGAATGGAGATCAACCAATTAACTAATACAAGAGATGATTCTTGCGGAATTGACCAATATTTTGTTCAATCAAAAGGTCCTGGAACATATGCTACAACAAACCTTGTTCCTCAAGCAAAGGACGTTAATCCTTTAGCTATTCAAAGTTTAATGTTATTTCCACGAGAAGGCTACGGCACTAACAATAAAAATATTGATAGTGATTCTGTGCTACGCAATCAACCAGAATTTAAAAACAATAAATGCAGCACTCGTTCTCAGGCTCGCCCATTCTTAAGTGTTCCTTACATGGGAGGTGGGCGAGGAAACCCTGAAGTAGAAACATATCTACTGCACAGCGAACAAGTACGCCAAGGAAAGGAGTGTGGAACAATATCTGAGCAAGAATTTACTACACAATATGATCCTCTACTTAATACAGTAAAGGAAAATATACAAAACCCAAAGAACATTATTCCTGAAGTAGCTTCACCCGGCTGGATTCGCGGTGGTCTACCAAGTCGTTCTTATATACGTGATGTTAATTATTAGTTATTATTACAATAGATGCCACGTTTTTTTTCTGCAAAATATCCAGGTCAATCACCTCCTAAAAATAGAGCAAGAAATTCAAGAAATCCAAGAAATCCAAGAAATGCAAGAAATGCAAGAAATGCAAGAAATGCAACAAACTCTCCTACACCCGTTAGGCCACATATTAAAACACCATCAGGTCCTTGGAGAAAAGAACCATCATTTGGTTATCAATCAAATAATGTAGGATTTCATGCAAATTCAAAAAATGGTGGAAGTACCAGACGTCGTTGTAAAAGTAGGTCTAATTCTACAAGAAGTCGTCGTTAAAAAAATAGTAATAAATAGTTAAGATGCAAGGGCCAGCATATTTTCAAGTATCTGAGAAACAAGCTTCTCATACATTTGAAAAAAAGGAAGGATATCATTTAAATGGAATGCCTATGTATTCGTATGAGCACATTGTACCAAAGAGACATATATTAGGTATAGTTGGTGGAAATGAAGTATATGAAATAAAAGGCAATCGTACTGATTTAGAATCAGATCTACAAGGAATAACAAGACCCTTTACACGTTGTAACGAGGGTCAACATAAACCCGATAAAAGCAATATATTAGAAAGAATTAATAATAAATTAGATCTAAAAATTAACGTAAAACCAATACCACGTGAAGAATACCAAATGTGGTCATATGAATCTGTAAATGCACCTGAGGGCTATACTCTTGAAGCATGTACGCGACCAGAAAAGTTTTAATCTAATACTAGATATGTTAAGCCAAGAGTTTCAAAGAAACATGACAAGTTCTAAGTGGGATAATTTTCATATGCAAGATGATTTACGTATTACAAGTTATTCTTTACGCTATTATACAAATGCCCCCGGTATTAATTGCCCTTCATCTTTTCCAGTAGATATAACAACTCGTATACAAAAATCTGGTGATTCATGGGTAGGTGATGCATGGAAAACAGATGTTGAATCAGATCTAAAAAATATGAATAGACCTAGCACACGCGTGAAAAATAATGAGCTGCAATACAACCCAGCAACAAATAAATATACAAATGCAACTATTATTTCTCCGCCAGATGAATCTTTTCCTCTCCTATACAATCGTTTAAATAATCCACCATGCACATTACGTGCTACTGGATGGAATCGTTGGGAAGCTTTACCTCATCAACCTCAACTTGTATTTGAAACGCCCTTTGACTTTTTTATACCTTCACGTGATATTGTAAAAGAAAAGACAAAAACACACTAATTTAGATGGAAGCTATTGCAGTCTTTGGTTTAGTAGGTCTTGGATATTTAATCAATAAATTTTCAGATTCTAAAGATGAAGGCTTTAGAAATATAGCTTCTGCAGAACTACAAACAAATTACGGTGGAAAATTTATACCAAGTGAACCTTCTCCCGGACCTCAAGGAACTGCATTATCCTATGGAAAAATTCCTAAGATACCCACGCCAAGAGTTCAAGCGGTAGAATCTTCAACTGCACAAGTCCGTTTAAATCCTGCTAATGTTGAAGAAAACCCAATATATATAAAAGATGATTCTATAATAAGTCCATTATCCGGAGCAAAAATATCTGCTGATGATTTTACACACAACAATATGGTCCCTTTTTTTGGAAGTCGTATTCGTCAGAATGTTGAATCCCAATCAAACACTGGTATACTAGATAGTTACACTGGTGCTGGCGCAACACAAATCAAAAAACAAGAAGTTGAAACAATGTTTGCTACTGGCCAAACACCATTTGGTAATCCTTTTGGTTTAGAAAACTCTACAGAATTCTTGGAAGGTCGTATTGAATTACCACGTAATAGAGGAGGTGAGAAACCTTTTGAGCCGGTACGTGTAGGTGCGGGTGTAGGTGAAAGATATGGTGCAACAGGAAAAGGTGGATTTCAGCAACTTGAAGTAAATGAATTAATGATGAAAAAAATGCCAAAGACGGATGATTTGCGTACAGAAGATAACCCTAAGTTATCTTATAAAGCTCATGTTATCCCTGGTCAACACTTTATTGGCGATTCTGCACATGAGCCTGGAGAAATAAGAAAATATAAACCAGATACATTCTTTATTGATCAGCATGGTGAACGTTTTATTGGTGCATTTTCTACGGAAGGTCAAAAGCATACATCAAGACCTATTCAAGTTATGAAACATCAAACACGCCCAGAAACATCAAGTGAAATGATAGGTCCTGCAGCTTCACAAGAATATGGTGAATCTTATGTTACTGGTTCCTATCGGACCCCAATGGCGCAACAATATGGTGGCGCAGGATATCGTAATGCAAATATGACTGAATATTTTACAGGTAATGTGGATTCTCCTGAAGCAGATTATGGTAAATCTTCAATTGAAATAAGACCAAATGAACGTTTTGCAACATCATCAAGAACAATGGCTCTTAATATTGTTCCTGCTGATTCTGGTAATGTACCTGTTCACTATACAGATACACCAAGACCTACGTATAGAAGTGAAACAGTAGGTAATATAAGACAAACTGGTACACCTGTAGGATATGCAAGTGGTGCACCTGCAATAACAGTATGGTCTGAGGATGTTGCTCGTACAACTGTAAAAGAAACAACAATACACTGGAATTACTTAGGTTCAGCTGGATCTGCAGATGCGCCTAGTAAACTAAAAGTATATGATCCTGATGATATTGCTAGACGCACACAAAAGGAAGGAATTTCTGCAAACTCAGAATACTATGGTATGCTTTCATCTGCAGATGCACCTAGTAAACACAAAGTATATGATCCAAATGATGTTGCACGAAGGACACAAAAGGAAGCTATATCTGCAAAATCAGAATACTATGGTACACCTTCGTCAGGAGATGCACCTAGTAAACAGAAAGTATACGATCCAAGTGATATTGCAAGACGTACACAAAAGGAAGCTATATCTGCAAAATCAGAATACTATGGAATGCCTTCATCTGCTGATGCACCTAGTAAACCAAAAGTGTATAATCCAAATGATATTGCGAAACCTACACAAAAGTCGCAAATATCTGCAAAATCAGAGTATTATGGAACACCTGCATCATCTATGCAAGACTTTACTAGTCATGATGCTGCATATAATATGAGAACAAATCCCGTTAAAGAAGCTGTTTCAAAGGGACGAAAGCCAATGTCAGGAGCTGGTGGACTAGCTTTATTTAAAGGAGATATTCAGAATCAAACTGCAAAACGAATTGATGCAGATAGTATTAATGATAGAGCAAATGCAGTAAATAGATCTTTAGAACTTCCTGCAGGTGTAGGAGATATTGGTCAAATACGGTATCGTGCTCCTCTTAAACTTGATATATCTTCTCAACGTAATCAATATGATATTATATCTGGATTAGAGGAAAACCCTTTAATGAAATCTCAATCAATTAATAAAAATGCAGAGCTAGATGAAGCTGCATATCAAGATTATTTAAGAAATATGTAGGTTTAAAACGCAAACGATCCGTAAACAGTAGATGGAACTGCAAAGGATACAAAAAAAAAATTCATTTTTAATAACGGGTGAAGCAGGGACAGGTAAATCCTATTACATTCGATCTCAAGCAACAAAACAAGGAGCTAAATTATTTCGATGGAATGTTCGTATTGATAGAAGTTTACGTGAGGGACGTGAAATTCTACATCAGCAAGTCAGGTCAAAAGAACCATTAGTTGTCTGGATTGAAGGTGCTGATGATTTAACACAAGAGGCACAAGCATTTTTGCGAAGAATTTTAGAAACATCTTCACCAAGTGTAACTTCTATGTTAGAAGTTCGTGAACCATGGAAATTATCTCCACCAATTATTTCACGATGCATACAAAGGTGTATGAATTCTACAACTTCATTTCGTCAAGAGAGATTAATAATTGTAGCAAAAAAATATCATTTATATGTTCAACCATCAATGCCTAGTACAATATCATTAGATATGATACCAGAGTTACGAAAGAAGGGATATGATCCAATACACCTATTATACAATGTTGCATATAGCTCTAGTTGGGATAAAAAAGAGATTTTAGAAATATTTAAACGTTTGGGCGCAGGATATTCTTCATGGATTCAACTTTCTTTTTTATTATCTGCGGATTGTAACCAAAGAAAGGATACGCCAATTTAAAAGAATAGAATATGGATTCCGGCAGTGAAGGAATTAATGTGTACGCGGATGCTAAAACTGAATATACGCGACAATTATCGCAATACTGTTTAAATGCTTATTTAAGATATTTTTTAAACTTATTTGATGAAACAAAGAATGAAAATGAACCACGAAAAATATTAATAACATACCAGGGTGCTCTTAAAAATATATCTGAATGGAGTTATGAAACTGTTCAAAAAGAGACAGCAAAGCTACTAAAAGATATTAATTGTGATTACTTTGAAGACTTACTAAGTGCAGTGTTTGTTGCTCACACAAAAGTTCTTTCAGCTATCCGTTTATCAACAAAACAAAAAAAGCTGCAAATAACAATACCAAAAGTTGAACATTTTTTACATCATACCTTAATTGAATGTGCTAGAATTATATGGTCAAATGTATTTCTATTTTCACCAGCTGGATCACCTATTGACCGTCAAAAGAATCTACGTAGTACAGAACAACTAATACAAGATGGAATTCTTCAGTCTATACGTAGCATGCTACCAGTAAAGAATATATTAAAAGAATATCTAAAAGATGATGGTGATGAGGAGGAGGCTGTTGAAGAAAAAGAAGAGACTATTGCAAAGAAAGATTTTGTAGAGGATCAGACCAAACAAGAAGCTAGTGAAGAGCTTCCATTAAGGGAATTAAGCAAAGAAGTTACTAAAGAGCTAACACTAATGGAATTAAGCAAAGAAGCTAATGAAGAGGTTCCACTAAGGGAATTAAGCAAAGAATCTAATGAAGAGGTGCCAGTAAAGATATCAAAATACCAACTTAGTCATGAGGTTGAAGAGGTATCAAAATACCAACCTAATGAAGAGGTTGAAGAGATATCAAAATATCAACCTAATGAAGAGGTTGAAGAGGTACCAGTGAAAAAATCAAAACAACAACCTAATGAAGAGGTTGAAGAGGTACCAGTGAAGAAATCAAAACAACAACCTAGTCATGAGGTACCGGTGAAGAAATCAAAACAACAACCTAGTCATGAGGTTGAAGAGGTACTAGTGGAGAAATCAAAACAACAACCTAGTCATGAGGTACCAGTGAAGAAATCAAAACAAAAACAGAGTGAAGAGGTGCCACTAAATAAATCAAATAAAAATAATTCCTCTCCGGTACCTCCAACAATTAATATTGATACTGAACCAAGTGTGCAATTTTCAAATGTAAATACTGTATTTGACTATGAAAATACAAGCAATAACGATGACGAAGATGAAGATGATGAATCATTAATTAAAGTATTAGATACAGATGGAGTAGAACTTAATGAATTTGAAGAGTTAGATAAAACTACTCCCATTGAATTTGAAGAGCTCTAGTTCGTTTGAAATATTAATGTTTATTCCTAGATAACAGCCAGAAAATGAGTTCCTATGCTATTGGTATTTTATTTGGAGGTACACTAATATCTGCGTTTGGAGCATTAAGTACATATACACTTGAAAAGAAAGATCCAACAATCAAAACAATATGTCGTGATTTCATTATTGGATCTATTATGTTTCTTTTTATAATGTATTTACTACCTGATTCATCTAATTATCTAATAACGTACTTGGTTGCACTTATTCCAACATCATTAGGTATTAGTACTAGCATAGTTGATGATTTAGAGATTCAAGTTGGCGTCCCTAAGTTCTAGACTTTTCTTTAATATATTTGTTGTTGAATAACCTTCTAGTGTTTTAAAAATCTTAATATCCTTACAATACTCTTTTCCTATAATGGTATCGTATGTATAATCACCTCCTTTTACAAGTATATCCGGTTGTAATATACTTAATAATTCATATGGTGTATCTTGCTCAAAGACTATTACATAATCTACATTATTTATTGAATTTAACATATGTACCCGTGATTCAATATCATTTATTGGTCTTGTGTTACCTTTTAATCGTTTTATAGATGCATCACTATTTAATCCAACAATCACTAGTCCATGTGATGGGATTTGTGATCTACAAAATTTAAATAACTCTAAATGACCTTTATGCAATATATCAAAGCATCCATTTGTAAATACTACTGGACTTTTAATAGATTTAATATCATTAACTGTTATAAGTTTATTATCATTAAAATATCTATTTGCTAAAAGTATATCTTGACAATTTACAATATAAGTTCCTACATATGAAACTGATCGCGTTGCAATATAAGAACTTACTTTAATAATATACTCTTTATCTTCAATGTAAGGGAAATAATATGAAATTATTGTATTTACAATATCTCCCGCACCAGTAACATCAATAACATCAATTGATTCTGTATTTTCAAAAAAGAAATAATTACTAGCATTTAAAAAAGATATACCTTTATCTGCTAATGTTATTACAACATATTTTGACTTTACCTTATCTTTAATAGATACTAATACATTATGTATATTTTCTAAACTACAATCATAGCCAAATAGTTTTTTAACTTCATTACGGTTTGGTTTAATCAAACTACAATTCATATATTTTTCATAATTATTCTTTGGATCAACACAAGTAAATATATTTCTTTCATTTGCTTTTTTAATAATCATTTGACATAATCGCTGTGTTAAAAACCCTTTGTTATAATCAGAAAATATTATTGAATTAATATTTTTAGAAGCCAAAACAGATATAAACTTTTCAAATATAATATCTTCTTCTGCATATGTTAATTCTTTATAATCTTCTATATCGTAGCGAAATAATAATTTTTTATCACAAAAGAATCTATTTTTTACAGTTGTATTACCAGATTCTATGAAATGATACTCTATATTTGAAGAATCACACAACTGTTTTACCTTTTTACCATAATAGTCATCTCCTACCATAGAAAACAGTGTTATACTATTACACCCTAGTGAATGTAGATTCATAACTACATTTCCGCATCCACCTAATAAATTTATATGACTTGATTTATGCAATACAGGTATTGGAGCTTCATTTGCAAGTTTTTCAATTGATCCGTATGTATGGAAATCTAACATTATATCTCCGAGCACAATAATATTTGGGGATTTATTGTCTAAAAAAAACATAATAATCTAATATACATAATGAATATTTTTGTTGATATTGATAATACAATATGTAATACGGATAATTCTCAAGAAAATAAATATCTACACTCAACCCCTATATTTGAAAGAATTGAAAAAGTAAATAAATTGTATGCTGAAGGAAATAAAATAACATATTGGACTGCACGAGGATCTGAATCTGGAAATAATTATGAAGAATTGACTAAGAAATCTTTAGAAACGTGGGGGTGTAAATATCATACGCTATTATTTGGAAAACCAGTGTATGATAAATATATTGACGATAAATCATTCAATGTAGAAAGTGTATGGCCAACAACTCAAAAAAAACAAACTGCTTCAATTGTACCAAAAGGTTGGGGGCATGAAGTTATTATTATAAATAATGAGCAGTATTGTGGTAAAATTCTACATTTTAAGAAAGATGCAAAATTCAGCATGCATTTTCATATTAAAAAGACAGAAACATGGTATGTACAAAGTGGTAAATTTACATTTAAATGGATTGATACTTCCAATGCGGATATTAAAATTGAGCACTTATTACCCGGCGATATTATAACAAATCAAATTGGTGAACCTCATCAAATAATATGTATTGAAGAAGGTGATATATTTGAAGTATCTACAACACATTATGACTCAGATAGTTATAGAGTTATTAAGGGAGATTCTCAAAATATCATTTTATAATAGATGGTACTTAAAAAAAAATCAAAAATATTAAATCTATATAATGATGCACATTTAGGAGATGCTATATTTGTTATGATTTATTTATATAATTGTAAAGATTATATACTTAAAAATAATATAACAGTAAATTATTATATACGAAAAAAATTTATACCTCAAGTTGAAGAATTTAAGTGTTGTCCAAATATTCATATACATGATATTGATTTAATAACACCCTTTCCTGTACTAAGTGATCTTGAAATGTTAATAAGAAACGACGGATATATTAATACATTTCATTCCTATCATTTCTTAATTAAATTTGTAATAACGGATTTAAATTTATTTAAAAAAGATTTAGATAAAACCCCGTATAATGAATTTTTAACTGATTTTTATTCAACATTCTTGGCAAAAGAAACAGGACTACCTAAGCTAAAAGAATTCTCATATACAGATCCTGATTTATTAAAACGTTATAATAATTTTCCAAATAAATATAAAAATAATGATATACTAATTATTAATTCTAAACCACAATCTTTACAATATGACTTAGAAGCTAATTTAAAAGAATTTAATGCTATGGTACGTACACTACAAAAGAAATATAAACTTATAACAACTGCAAAAATTAGAGATGTACCATGTACATTAGATGGAGGACTAACTCTAAAAGATATTGGTGCAATTAGCACTCATGCTAAATATATTATTGCCATTAATACTGGTCCTTTAATACCCTGTTTAAATACATATGCATTAAAGAATGTTAAAAAGTGGTTCATTTTTGATATACGTACTCCTTTTATTTATGAAAATTTTTATTTAAATAAATCATTTACTGAAATTATTAAAGTGCTAGACAAATAATGAATATAGTTTTGCATCTTTTGGTATAAATTCTACAGCAAACATTTTAAAAGGTTTTTTATAGAGTTGTTCTTTTGGAATTGAGTTTTTACAGTGCTCAGATATATGTACATATAGGTTAAAATCTGGAAATCGTTCTGTATCATCTGAATCCCATAATATATTTTTACCTTCACTATCTATTAACCAAGTCCATATAAGATTATACAATGGGGAGTGTGTTTCTTTTACAATTCTTCCTTCTTCAGAACTTAGCAATAATCCATCTTTCTTTTCTTCAGGTTTTATTGGAAAGAGTGATTCTAACAAACTAATCCCTAAACGAGCTAAATCAAAAGATGGGTTAGGATATACAATTGGTGCGTCAGGATCTTCTGATAGTGGAGGAAAATTATATTGGGTTGCAGCATCATTTCCTTGTTTAAAATCACTGCTTACATAGAAGTTATCATTTATATGAAATATTGCTCTACCATAATCAATAATTCTAAATATTTTTCCATATGTTGGAACACGAAAATATTGTTTATTATTTGTCTTATAATATAAATATTTTTCTTTTGTTTCTGACCACACAATATTATTTGTATGAAGATCATTGTGTATAAATCCAAATATTGTTTGTGCAACAGATAATGCAGCAATAACTTGAAAAATCCATGCAGACCACCTTTGTTCCCAACTCTCTGTACCTACCTCAGCACCAACCTCAGTATAATTTTCTAATAAATCATCCATTGTTGCTACATTCTTTTCAGTAAAAATCATCATAACTGGAAAGTTAGAAAGTGTCATATATACAAGACAGTCATCATCATTAGTATAATTATCATCATCATCCTGATCACTATAGTCAGATCTTTTACTTGATTCTGTACTGCAGTGTGTATGCAGCGTTACAGAATCTAAACTTTCTAATTCACACTCTTCTTTATGTGATCCAATACTTGATAATTCTTCAATAACACTAGAACTTTCATTTTTTTTTTCTAAACAATAATCTGGTTTAACAAGTATTACTTTTTTTAATTCTTCAACCATTTCTTGATTGTTGCCTAATACATCTATTGAAGCCTTAGATGATTCAATAATATCCCAAAACCAACGATACATGCGATAACTTTCAACCTCATCAGTTATATTATAATTATACTTTTCTGCAATTGCAGAGTATGCACCATAATAAAAATTAAAATGTGGGGATATATCTTCACTACGCAGTCGACCAAGTGCATATGTTGCAACAGTTTCAACATATCCTTGATTCCATACATCATGGAGTGTTTCATCTTTTTCTTCACCTTGTAGATAATGAATTGGATCATATAAATGCGTTATTTTCATATATGAATTTACAGTTCTTGTTTGATTTTTAGGATTCTTAAGAGTTAAGATACAGTTATTTCCTGATATATCTAATTTTTGAATTGTTTCACCAATGTCAAATATAACTCCACTAATCTCATTAATTTTTAATAAATCTTTCATTGGTGGAATCCAACTTTTAAGATTTGTATAATGTTCTAATTTTTCAGGAAGTTCTGCAATAGTAGATTTGGGATTTGGTATAGTTATACCCCGGAGTAGTTGTGTGTTCATCTTTTTGGCATTATAGAATCAAACATAACTTATATAACGCATCAAACCCGGGGTAAGAAGTTAATTAACTTAAATTATTTTATACTAATCCTGTATAACATATGTCCGGGGCTGTAAATGTATCCTTAAAAAAATTTGATATGAAAAAAGTTCAACAAGATGCAGTGTGTGTTTTTATTGGGCGACGAAGAACAGGTAAATCTACACTTGTAAAGGATTTGCTATATCACCATCAAGATATGCCTCTTGGAACAGTTATTTCTGGAACAGAAGAATCAAATGGGTTTTACTCAAAAATGATTCCACCAATTTTTATTCATGGAGAATATAATCCAGTTATATTGGCTAATTTTTGCAAACGACAGAAAATGTTAACACAAAAGATTCAAGAAGAATCTGAAAAAGGAATTCAAAGTAGAATTGATGCTCGATCATTTATGATTTTAGATGACTGTATGTACGATGACTCATGGACCCATGACAAGAATATTCGCTATTTATTTATGAACGGCCGTTGGTTAAAAGTATTTTTTATTATTACAATGCAATATCCTCTTGGTATTCAACCAGCATTAAGAACAAATGTAGATTATGTATTTATATTACGTGAATCATACCAAAGTAATAGAAAACGTATTTATGATAATTATGCATCAGCATTTCCATCATTTGAATTCTTTTGCCAAGTTATGGATCAATGTACACAAAATTATGAATGTCTTGTAATTGATAATACTAGTCAAAGTGCTAAGTTAGAAGATTGTGTATATTGGTACAAAGCAAGTATGCATAATGATTTTAAGATTGGTGCACCAGAATTTTGGCAGCATTCACTAAATAATCAACGCAAAGATAATAATGATTCATACGACCCGAATGCCTCACGTAGATTAAAGGGTCCAGCAATACAGATAAGAAAAGTATAATATAGATGAAACTTCATTATACTGATTTTTTAATTATAATTCTAATTGGTTTTGGATTACTTATTGCTGATAGATATATACGGATTGAGCCATTTATGGATGTACAGTTTTGTGGAGTTGCTAAAGAACCATGTCCATTTGGTACAAGATGTATGAATGGAATATGTGGTTCAACATTACAACCAATTTTACAGAAAACAATACTTCCGGTTTTTCCTTAGACATATTAGAATGGCCAAGGGAACTAAAAATCCAATGATTCTTGTATTAATTTTACTAATAATATCTTCTATATTTGCATACTTCGTATATAGATCTTATGAAGGGTATAGAGATATAGACTGCCAAGGTATTACATGCAAAGAAGGAGAATTTTGCCAACAAAATACCTGCAAACCATTATACCCACGTGTATAAATATTTTATATGTTAATTTTAAAAATTAACTATAAATTATTACTTATTCATCTTGCGTTCAAGTGCTAGATCCTTATCTCCTGTAAACATTGTGGTTGAACCACGCATATGCTCACGACGCTCTCGGTGATGCTCCTCACGAGCTTGCTCATTTTCCTTATACTTCTTCATTAGTGTGTTTAGTTCATCTTCTGCATACTCCTGTTCCTTAATCTTGGAAGGTTCCGGATCCCACGGCAGCCACTTTCCAACCTCCCCAACAAAGATATTATGAAGAGTATCTATACGCTGAAGTTTTTTCGATCGTGCTACAGCTTCATCATGAGAATTATAAGTTCCACGAATTTTTAGACCACGTACCGTTGTGCAGAAATCATTTTGTTGATAAAACTCATCCTCAAGTTTTGCAGAGTTTGTAAAAATATAATCTTCATACTTAGATTTTAATGAATCTTGTGTTAGAGCCTGAGATTCTCTTACAATAAATTCATTTAGATCTGAAACATAGGTATCAATACGAATCTTAGCATTTCGGCACTCTTGTGCTACACCACTTAAATCAAGTTTTTCAAACTCACATGCCTTTGATTCTAAAGAAGCATTAATAGACTGGATATTTGTTGCAAAGTGCTTTTCAATAAGCTGAGACTTAATGGATAGTTCAAATTGAGAAAGAAACTTAGAAAAAAAGTAAAGGTCTTTCTTTTTTAATATATTTTCAGGGCTAATAAAACTAAGTAGACAAAACTTCTGTCCCGGTATATCGGGATCTTCATTTAGATAATCTTCACGAACAGTATTCGACATTTCTAGATTAACTAAATTAAAAGCTTTAAGCAATAGTAGAATGTTAGCTACAGAAGTAATAACGCGTGTTATTAAATATTTAGTCGAAGGTTTAGCAGTTGCTGCAGTTGCAATATTTGTTCCAAAGAGAGCTTTTCTTATGGAAGAGATTGTTATGTTAGGTGTGGTTGCTGCAGTAGTATTTGCAATTCTTGATTTAGTATCTCCTTCTATTTCCTTCACAGCCCGCCAAGGTGCAGGCTTTGGTATTGGTGCAAATCTAGTAGGATTTCCCGGAGGAAAGTTATAAGATAATCCTTAATTAGAATGGCTAAAAAACTAAATACGTCTGCATTTGCAGTAGTAATATTAGTAGTAGTTGTAATTATACTTCTTTTTAAAGCATTTACGGAAGGATTTGGTGCGGGTCAACCTGGAACTCGTGTACAACTACAAACGTCCCATGTAATTACACAAGAGGAAGCAGATGAATATAGGAAAAATTGTGGAACACAAGTCAGAAATGATATAACGCATATGACTGGTGCTGATCCCGGAGAAATACTATGCGCCCCCTTTTAAAGAGTTAAGACATTATAGTATTATATATTCAAAGTAATGAATACAATAATTACTATTAATCACTCTGTGGCTGCAATGGATTTAGAACCATTGTATGAAAAAGCACAATGGAATGCATTCTTTTTTCAATATTTTACCTTAGCACCAGGTGTAGAACATTACAAATTGCTAGCCTATTTATCCTATATGTTTCCAAAAGGTTCTACATTAATTGATATTGGAACTCTACATGGTTATAGTGCTCTAGCTTTATCTCATAATCATAATATAAATGTTATAACATATAATCTTGTTGATGATATCCCTAGTGATGTAATCTCAATTAAATCAAAATCAAATATAACTTGGAAAATTAAGAATTGTTTAGAAGATATAGAACTACTGCTAAAAGCGCCTTTTATTATGTTAGATACATTTCATGATGGTGGGTTTGAAAGAGAATTTATATTGGTATTGCTAAAAAATAATTATAAAGGAATGGTATTATGCGATGATATATATTTAAACACTGAAATGAAATCATTTTGGGAATGGGTTCCGCTAGAAAAGATAGATGTATCAAAATATGGCCATTGGTCTGGAACTGGAATTATACTTTTTGATCCTACACTTAAAGTTGTAGTATAAAACAACTATTATGTCAATACAATCTGTTGGACGATTTACATATGGCCATGATGGTATTAGAATATTTGATTGGGGACAAGGTCCTATTGCAAAAATTGGTAGTTTCTGCAGCATTGCAGGAGATTGTAGATTTTATCTTGGAGGAAATCATCCTACAACTTGGGTTTCCACATATCCTTTTGGAAATATTTATAAAGAAACATTTTCTAACAATAAAGCTGGAATAGGTAAGCTTGGTGATATAGTTATATGCAATGATGTATGGATTGGTCATAGTGCTACAATTATGACTGGTGTAACAGTAGGATCTGGTGCAGTTATTGCAGCAAATAGCCATGTTGTAAAAGATGTAGAACCATATAGTATTGTTGGAGGAAATCCTGCAAAACATATACGCTACCGATTTACATCTAAACAGATTGAGAGACTTTTAGAACTGCAGTGGTGGGATTGGCCAATAGAAAAAATTAATGATAATTTACATCTTATATGCAGCCCAAATATTGATACATTTCTAGATGCTCAGATACGTTAAATTGATCTTATAGAGTTAAATAGACCTTATAAACTCCCATTTCAAATCTGCACAAATCTTTTGCCAAATCTTATCTTGTATATAGAGTTTATCACGATTTTTTAAGAGAGGAAAACATGGTAAATGTTCATCAAGTTCTAACAGCTCACAGAACTTATATAAAACGTAGGAATATGATAAGAAATTATTTCGACCCTCAGGTCTGTGTAGTTGAAAAGAGGGTTGAATTTCCTTAAACATATATCTTAACTTCTCTTCAACTTCTCTACTCATAATTGGAGCATTTTGTCCATTTAATCTATTTATAATATGAGGAACGTGTTCATAATATTTATTTAATTTTAACTTCTTAAGAATCTCTCGAACCTTTGTTTGTTTTAGATTTTTTGTATCTAAAATTCTTTCTTTTTTTAGTTCAACAAGAATTGAATCAAATACTTCTGACGGAATATCTGTGCTTTCTTTTGCCTGAAATTGAGCCAACCATTCATTAAAATGATTAATACGTTTGTATGCATAATAGGATACTTCACGTGGAGGATCTTTGTATGAAGGTTTATCTGAATCAATTAATACAAATTCTTGAAAGCCGCAACTCATACATGTAAATACTGCTTCATTTGCTGAGAAAACCATTTCTTCGGTGCAATCAGGACATTCACCATAATGATCATCAGACATATGTACAACACCTCGTGCATTTTCAGGAAGAACCTTTTTTAAATATTCTTCCAGTAATTTATCACGACTCATATCTTTATTTGGTTTTTCATAGACTTCTTCAACATAATTGACATCATCTTTTGCGGCTCTTTCTAATACATCAAAAATACTACCACTATTCTTTTTACACGATTGTTTTAATGGAAGCATACCAGCTTGTATCTTTTCTTGAATATCATAATACTTATATAATATATCACCAGTATCTAAAAAATAATCTAAAAATTCATTTTTATTTCTTCTTACAGATATATCTGCTTCTAATAATTTTAATTTATTTTCACACTGTTCATGGAGTATATCATCAGTAATAGTTCCAGATTCTAGCGATTCTAAAAGTAGATCTCTTTCTACAATTAATTCATGCAACTCCTTTTCATTTGTATGCATTTTTTGAATCTGCACAGTGTGAAGAGTATCTAGTGTTGTACGCGCTTCAGCATTACTACGTTTTGTTGATTTAATCCTAAAGAATGGGTCATGCTGTTTATTCTTTGAAGACATGTACTTAATATTACTTAATTTCGTTTAAGCAAAGGAACCTCCCGGGTAAATAAAAATATTTTGCGTTTTCTTGAATTTTTTTTCTAAATCATGGGTATAAGAAATGACAGGCGGTGGTTTGATGCAGCTCGTTGCCTATGGCGCCCAAGACGTTTACCTAACCGGTAATCCCCAGATTACCTTCTTCAAGCAGGTGTACCGTCGCCACACCAACTTTGCCATGGAGTCCATTGAAAATCCTTTCAATGGCTCCCCTGGCTTTGGCAAGCGTGTGACCTGCACTATTCAGCGCAATGGTGATTTAATCCACCGCATTTACCTCCAGGCCACCCTGCCCTCTGTGCAACTCTCAAGCTCAGATGGCTCTGGTGCCCAGTTCCGCTGGCTCAACTGGGTTGGTCACAATCTAG
>Ga0214919_10004174_pt1 | contig 21241 bp, 18 predicted proteins | sample LL1503_MetaG_FD_177994 | JGI IMG/M metagenome (GOLD analysis project Ga0214919, IMG submission 177994) | Freshwater microbial communities from Lake Lanier, Atlanta, Georgia, United States - LL-1503 | ecosystem: Environmental > Aquatic > Freshwater > Lake | place: USA: Georgia | collected... | reverse complement strand
CATAAGTGTCAATGCTCGATTGATGCATATGTGCGCCAGCTCCAGGCAGTGAAGGTGGCATGTAGTGGCCATTGTTAATTAACGCCGGTTCAAGAAAATGCTCGTGAAGATGATCGACATACTCAACGACTCGACGCGGATGGTGGCCAGTAACGGCGACTGAATCCCACATTGCAATGTGTTGAACCATTTCACAGAGACCAACTCCACCCGCATGAGGGCAAACTGGAACTCCAAACTTGGCGGCCATCAAAACATTTGCGATGTTCTCATTCACCCCAGCGACTCTTGATGCGTCAATTTGCATGACCGAGATGGCTTTACTCTGAAGCAATTGCTTAAAGATTATTCGTGAGCTCGCCATTTCACCTGTCGCAACTGGAGTGGGTGCAACCTCGCGAGCGATTCGAGCATGACCAAGAATGTCGTCCGGATGGGTTGGCTCTTCGATCCAGCGCAGATTAAATTCGCGTAGTGAATTTACCCAATTGATCGCCACATCAACATCCCAGACTTGATTGGCGTCGATAGCGATTGGAAAATCTGGACCTACGAGCTCACGTATTTTGGTTAAGCGGCGTCGATCATCTGCCAAAGATTTTCCACATTTGTATTTAATAAGTGCGAAACCTTCACTGAGCGCCTCTTGTGTAAGTTTGAGCATTTTTTCATCTGTGTATCCGAGCCATCCTGGCGTCGTTGTATATGCCGGGACTCCCTGAGAAATAAGCAATGCTTCATTATTTGATTTGTTTTTCTCTTGGCGATCTAAAATTTCAAGAGCCTGTCCAGAATTGAGAGCGTCGCTGATATAGCGAAAGTCGATGGCGCCGACAATTTCCTCTGGTGACATATCGCTTAAAAACTTCCAAAGCGGCACACCTTTATTTTTTGAAAATAGATCCCACAACGCATTTAGAACCGCGCCGGCGGCCATATGAAATACACCTTTATCCGGGCCAAGCCAACGCAGTTGACTATCGGCCGAGAGTTCTTTGGCAATTGTGCCAATGTTAGTAAAAGCGTCATCTAGATCTAGTCCGACAACCTTTTGCGCCAAGCTATTAATGGCTGCAATTTGAACATCATTACCGCGACCGATAGTAAAGACAAGGGAATCACCGCTTATTGCACTATCAGTATTTAATCGAAGATAGGCAGCTGAATAATCAGGGTCAGCATTCATAGCATCTGACCCATCAAGCATCGTTGATGTGGGGAAGCGAACGTCGAAACTCTCACATGAAATAATCTTTGGCATTGTCTATTTCACGAATCTCTCTAGCCCAAGAGGAGTTCCTTTTGTCGCCCACTGGCCCTCATAACCTACGCCTGGATGGGTTGGGGCGTGCACTAATCCTTGACTATCTACAAAGGCTTCTCGAGTAGTTGGATTTCCCCAAACTAAAGATTCGTAATATGTATTGTTCTTTATTGCCATGCATAGATGGATACTTTCAAGTCCCATGCCATGAACTTCTGCACGTAAGTGATACGCATCGGCCAAATGTGCAATTCGCATTGCGCCTGTAAATCCGCCACGAAGGAATGTACTCACGCGAAGTGCAGAGGCGATACCTGTTGCAGCAAAATCACCAGCACTCATATGTGCGCCATCGGTAACTTCGCCTAGCAATAATGGAATCCGAACGCGGCCGCCAAGCCACTTATAAGCAGTGATGCTAAATTCACGCATTGGCTCTTCATACCAAGCAAAGCCTGCGTCATCTAGGGCGTGTCCTAGAAAGACTGCATCTGTTAAATCAAAACCAGCAGATCCGTCATACATTAACGGAATGTCATCGCCAACATGGGCTCGCAGCTTTTGAGCCAGTAGCGCATCTTTTTTAGCATCCCCGAATGCATGTAACTTAATTGCTGGGTAGCCAAGGGCTAAACATTGATCGGCAATATCTAAAAACTCTTCGATACTTGAGTACGTAACAGTTGATGCATAGGCTTGAATAGATTCGCGAAAGCCACCTAATAACTTATATATCGGTAGCTCGGCTTGCTTACCGGCGATATCCCACAGAGCAACATCGACGACATGTGCCATGTTTGGAGCAAATCTTTCGATGCGATCGAGCTCCCACGCACGTTCCCATAGGTATTCACGTTGCAAAGGGTCTTGGCCAATTAACTCGGCTCTAAATCGGCGGTCTACATAATCTTTTAAAATCACGCCCCGCGGAGCAGCTGCAAAGCCGGTTATTCCTGCATCGGTTTCGATAACTAACCAGCCGCCAATTGTTGCTGGGTCTGAGCCAGGCAGGTTTTTGCGCCAAACAAAGGCGGGGCTAAATCCAGGGTTTTCTACCAGCACAACATGGACATCGGTTATTTTCATGCTACCCAGCCCCTTTCTGACCTTGGTTTATAACTTCTTTATAACGCCTCGTGCGCCGGGAGTGCCAGCAGGCGAAACGCGTAAAAATCTTTTTGGAAATACTATACGAAATAGTATTTCAAGGCATAGTATCTGCGCAACTGGTCCAGTCGGCAAGTTCTTGCAGACACCAGAAACGAAATGGGGGATACCTTGAAAAAGAAGTACTCATTGATCGCAGTTGCTGGTGCTATCGCAGTTGCTGGTGCAACACTCACCGCAATGCCGGCACACGCCGCTAAGCCATCAATAACAATTTGGGTAGATGCACCACGCCTTCCTGGCGCACAGCTCTATGCAAAGCTCATGAAGGCCACTGTTGATGTGAAGGTAGAGCTTCACGCACAGGGCGATCTCGTTCAGAAAGTCGCACTCTTTAATCGCGTTAAAAAAGGTTGGCCAGATGTTGTATTCGGCCCACCAAATGACGTATCAGTACTTGCAGATGCAGGTAACGTTTTAGCACTTGATAAGTTTGCTCCTGCTGCATTCTGGAAGGACATGGCAGGCGGAAACAAGTGGTGCCAGTCTGGTGGTAAGACTTGGTGCGTAAAGAACGACCTTGCACAAGATGTTTTGTGGGTCAACACAAAGTTAATGAAGGACTTCGGTTACACAGTCCCTAAGACAATGGATGATTTCGCAAAGATCGGTGCAGACATTGCTAAGAACCACCCAGGATATTCTCTTGGTGCACTAGGTTCACAGGGAATGTACTCAGGTTACTTGTGGCCATCACAGTGCCCTGTCAACCAGGCAACTTCTTCAACAGCAGTAAAGATTGCTCCAACATCACCTAAGTGCACACGTGCAACATCACTTGTGCAGCCAATGATCGAATCTGGTGTTCTTTCAACATCTGCTCCATGGGATGCTGATTTCATCAAGGACTTTGGCCAAACAAATAAGGTAGTTATGACAATCGGACCATCATGGTTTGGCGAGTTCGTAATCAAGCCAGCATCATCATGGGCTGTGCCAGCTGGTCAGATCACTGCAGCAGAAATGCCAATGTGGGCTGGCGAGACGGTTAACTACTCAGGTGAATGGGGCGGTGGAATCTTCACGGTTTCACCTCACTCAAAGTATCCAAAGGAAGCTCTAGCTTTCGCAATCTTCATGGTTAGCGACAAGCGCAACGTCACTGATGTTGTGAACCCAGATGGTTCAACGGGTGCACCAACATTCCCAGCTTCGGCTAAGGGAAATGCTTATTGGAAGGCGAAGATCTCTGCAGATCCTTGGTATTCATCGAATCCATATCCTGCAATGTTGGCTCAGTCAACAAAGATCTTCTCTGGAGAAAAGCCAGTTTCATATGACTCAAATGGAGCTATGGAAGGAACATTTGCAAATGCGTTGAAGAAGACAAAGAATGCTCAATCAGCACTCGTTGAATTCGCAACCTATGCAAGCAACCTTGCAAAGCAACTTGGTTACAAGGTAACTTCTAACTAACTGGGGGCACGGAGTAAAGAACCAAGTTGGTCGATTAGATCGGCCAACTTGGTTCTTACTTACGTTAATAATATTTCTCTATTGAGGAGCAAGGAAAATGGCAAGGACTAAGAAGGCAAGTCGTCAGCGCACAAGTTTGGCGATGTATCTCATGCTTGCACCGTACGTTGGTCTATTGATTATGTTCGGCATCGTCCCGGTTATAATGGCAATCCGTGAAGTTCCAGCCCCATCTCGAGTTAATGCTGATGGTGGATGGGATGCCTTCAAAATAGTCTCACAGGATTTTCGTTTCTTGCCCGCAATACAGCACGTCCTACAGTTCATGGCTGTCTTTGTGCCATTGACATTAATTTTCGTAATTGGCATGGCGCTCATGCTCGATGTGAAGCACTCAAAATGGAAAAAGTATTTGCGCTTGGCTTACATCGTCCCAGCCTCGATTTCAGGAGGCGTCGCCGTCCTTGTTTGGTACGTCATTCTGCAACCTACGTTGAGCCCAATTAAAGTTCCCTTGGGTTGGTTTGGTATCACGAACAGTGACCAAATTTGGAAAACTGAAAACCTCTTCATAATTTTCGCAGTTATGGCCTTCTTTGCTGTGGCGGGTAACTGGATATTGATTCAATATGGATCACTTCAATCAATTTCATATGAGATTCTAGAGGCGGCGCGTATGGATGGTTGCTCTGCGTTGCAATTAGCGCTTCGAATCAAACTGCCTCTGATTAAGAAATATATTATTTATATGGGTGTGCTTGTCTTTGCAGGCGGTTTGCAGCTCTTCGTAGAGCCTCAATTGTTAAATACCGGCGTCTACCAAGGAATTGCCGAGTCCTGGTCCCCGGATCAGTTGGCCTTTGAATTGGCCTTCACGAACGGTGATTTTGGTGGTGCATCTGCACTTTCGCTTTTACTTTTGATACCTGCACTTATTGGTGCTCTGATAGTTATTTTCAAGACAGACATGTTCGAAGAGGCAGAAGTCGCTGGCAAGAAAGTGAAGGATTAAAGGATGTCTAACATATTTGCTTCTTACAAAAGAACTTCCCACCTTCGCCAAGAGAGCCGATGGGGTACAGGATTAGTAAACACATGGTTGGTCTTTTTTGCGGTAGTGAGCATCGTGCCGATGATTTGGTTACTGCTTGCACCAACTAAAACAGATCCAGATTTAACGAACAAGAACCCTCTCATGTTTGGTCGTCTAGGTGGCTATATCGATGCCTGGAAAAACCTACAATACTTTGACAATGGTGTTGTATTTAAATGGGCGCTTAACTCGATTTGGTATACAGCGGCAATCGTAGTCATTGCGACTATTTCAGCATCACTAGCAGGCTTCGTTTTGACTGCATCAAATCTAAGATTTAAGAAAGTCTATTTAATCTCAACTCTTATCATGATGCTCGTGCCACCAATGGCCTTGGTTGTACCAGTCTTCGTTTTAATGGATAAGTTATCTTTGATGGATAACCCCATGAGCGTTATCTTGGTTGCTTCACTCTATCCATTTGGTACTTTTCTTGCCTACATTTACTACTCAACAACAATTCCAAAAGAGCTATATGAATCGGCTCGCCTGGATGGCTGTAATGATTTCCGACTCTATTCGCGTATCGCCTTGCCACTCTCGTGGCCTTTAGTCTCACTACTTGCATTTTTCGCATTCATTGGTAACTGGGCGAATTATTTCTTGCCTTATATCCTTCTCCCATCCAGTGAGCATTACACACTTCCTATTGGATTGGGTTTCTTGTTCTACTCAACACCAGCGATTAATCCCGGGGTTGGCGCTACTTCAGTGCCAATCTATAAACCTGAAATTGCGTTGGCAGGCGTGCTTATTGCTCTCCCAATCATGATTGTATTTCTATTCTCCCAAAAACGTCTCGTACGTGGAATGCTCTCAGGTTCAATTAAAGAGTAATAATGCGACACAACACTTTAGTAAAACTGCGGACTGGGCTAGAGATTTCACAGTTTGGATTGGGAACTGCCACCTTTGGCGGCCTTTTCACTTCGATGACCGACGAAGACGCAATGTCAACGGTTGATACTGCCCTGGAGTGCGGTATTACATATATTGACACCGCTCCACATTACGGAAAAGGAAGTAGCGAACGCCGTTTAGCTAAAGCACTTGCAGGCAAGAGTGGCTTTCACCTTTCAACTAAAATCGGCAGACTTTTGGTACCGGCCGTTAATAGTGTGGATCCTGATTTCGCCGATACCGATACAAGTGTTGTCCGCACATTTGATTATTCAGCAGCGGGAGTTGAACGCTGTTTAAAGGAGAGCCTTGAGCGGCTTGAAATGGATTATGTTGATATTGTCTATATTCATGATCCGGATGACCCGATTTACATTGAACAAAGCATAAGAGAGGCATACCCAGCTCTAGAAAAGATGCGCAGCCAAGGCCTAATCAAAGCAATTGGCGTCGGAATGAACCAAAGCGCCGCTCCGACACGATTCGTCAATGAAACCGATATTGATATGGTTTTGATTGCAGGTCGCTACACACTTCTTGATCAATCTGCAGCTCTAGATCTTCTACCGGCTGCACTAAAGCGTGGTGTCGACATCATCGCGGCTGGGGTGCTCAACTCCGGAATACTCGTAAATCCGGTTGCTGGCGCAATGTTTGACTACGCACCTGCATCTGCAGAGGTTCTTGCAAAGGCATTAATAATCAAGGAGATTTTGGATCAGCACGGGGTTTCCATCATGAGTGCGGCCTTACAATTTCCTCTTCGTCATCCCAGCGTAAAAGCCGTACTCGTTGGATGTAGAAGCAGTCAGGAAGTACTTGATAACACCGCTGCATTTGATGTCGAAATTCCAGAGGACGTCTGGCAAGAGCTTGCCCACAACTAAGTAAAATCGTATAGTATTTCTTATGCCCTTAAATCCCCAAGCAGAAGCTTTTTTAGCCCGAGGAGCAGCTGCGGGCCTCCCACATTTGGTTGAGCAAGGAGTCTATGTAGCGCGAGGTTATTCGCATGCAGAGCCCGATTTAGGTGGCGAGCTCAACCCTAGAGTTGAAATCAAACATAGTTTCTTCACATCAAGTACTGCCGATATTCCAATACATATTTATACCCCACAAGGTGCTGGTCCATTTAATGCATTAGTTTATTTTCATGGAGGTGGCTGGGTCATTAACTATGTCGGTAAATATGATGCCCAACTCGGTGATATGGCCGAGAAGACAAACTCAGTAATTATTTCTATCAACTACCAAAAGGCACCAGAACATAAATTTCCAACTCCATTTAATGATTGCTATGAAGGGCTTGAATGGGTTGTTGCACACGCCGAGGAACTCAACATAGATATAGCCAAGATAGGCGTGGGTGGCGATAGTGCTGGCGGTAATTTGGCATCGGCAGTTGCACTCGCAGCTCGGGATCGTGGGAAAATCAAACTTGCCTATCAGTGGCTTATATATCCATGTAACGGACCAGAGTTTGTAGATTCCCCAGATATTCCAAATGCTCTTAATTACGGGCTTGATCAACGCGGGATGAAATGGTTATGGGATCAATACATAACTCCGGCAGATCGTACTAACCCATATGCCGTGCCACATGCAGCAAAGAGTTTTGAGGGATTGCCTTCAACAGTAATGATTACCGCTGAGTTCGATGTGCTGCGCTCGGATGGAATTGCATATCGCGATAAGTTAATCGCGGCGGGTGTACCTGTAGCTTATAAAGATTGCCCCGGCATGATTCATGGTTTCTTTAACTACGGCAAGTACATCGATGAAGGAATCAATATTCGAAAGTACTTTGCCGATGAGATTAATCGCATTCTCGGGGCCTAAATGACTATCACCGAGTTGAGGGGCATGACGTGGGATCACCCACGCGGACTCGACTCGTTAGTTGCCTCCAATGAACTCCTTAAAAGCACATTAGGAATCAGTATTAGTTGGGATGCGCGTTCACTGCTTGCCTTTGGTGACCAGCATATTTCGGAGTTCTATAACGCCTATGACTTAATGGTTATAGATCACCCACACGTGCCAGATGCTGTACATGCGCGTGCTGTGGTTGAATTTGAGCGCACAGCTACCATCGCGCAGCTAGATGAACTTTCTCGAACCTCTGTGGGGGAGTCACATAATTCTTACATTTATCAGGGAAAGCAATGGGCTCTAGCTATCGACACTGCCGCACAAGTAAGCGCATTTCGTTCTGACAAAGCCGATAGTGCTCCGGTTTTTTGGAGTGATGTCTTTGATTTAGCTAGAGAGAAGAAACTTCTCTGGGCACATAAACCTGTAGATGCCTTTAGTACCTTTGCAACGCTTATGGCGCAGAAAGGGGCAGCATTATGTTCAGGAGGCTCCTATCTTAATAAAGATATAGCGCTCGAGGTACTTACTTTTATGTCTGAACTTGCATCACTCGTTCCAGATTTTTGCGCATCTAGTAATCCAATTGATATAGCCGAAATTCTCAGCACAACCGATGACTATGCACACGGTATATGTATGTACGGGTACAGCAACTATTCACATAGTGGTTTTAGAAAGCATAGATTAACGTATGACGATCTTCCTTCCTTCGATGGTCATGCCACGGGCTCTCAACTCGGGGGAGCTGGTATAGCAGTTTCAAGTGCGAGTACAAATATTGATATAGCCGCACAGGCTGCAATCCTGTTAGCTCTTCCACGCATTCAAGCAACAACATACGGTCTCGGCGGAGGTCAACCAGGAAATTTAGTGGCGTGGAAAAATGATGTTCTTAATAGAACTACAGATAATTTCTTTCGCAACACTTTGCGTACTCTTGAACACGCCTGGGTTAGACCTCGAGTATTAGGGTGGCCGGACGTGCAGTTTGCAAGCTCTCAAATTATTCATAAGGCATTAGTCGCGCGCACGGTCAGTCAGACCACGATTTCTGAAATTGCAGATACGTACGAGAAGAATGTGAAGGAGTAGCGCCAGTGAATATGTACTTTGAAGACTATGAGGTTGGAAGTTCGCGGACTTCAACCGGGCGCACAATCACTGAGGCCGACATCGTGACTCATGCGGGTCAAACTGGTGATTTCTACCCTCATCACATGGATGCCGAATGGTGTAAAACTCAGCCATTTGGTGCACGAATGGCGCACGGAACTTTAGTCTTATCGGTTTCGGTTGGAATGCTCGCTGGTGAGATTAATGAATCAGCCATGAGCTATGGCTATGACAAAGTCAGATTCATTGCACCAGTCTTTATTGGTGACACGATAACTTCAAAAGCAGAGATTATTGCCAAACGCGATCACACAAAAAAGCCTGAAGAGTTCGGAATGGTTGATGAACAGGTAATGGTTACAAACCAAAAAGGTGAGACTGTTATCGCCTTTGTTCACCTCTACTTAGTGAATCGGAAGAAATAATGACTGAAATTATTCTTGATCCGCGTGTTCGTACGGCGATGGTAAGTGATTCGTTGGATGTAGTTGGGGTGCGTAATAATGTCATGGACTCATCGATCAGGGCTTTGCGCCCAGATATGCGTGCCGTTGGCCTAGCGGCAACCATTAAATTCGAAGCGAGTAGCGACTTTGATGAAAGAGATCCATATGGTGCGGCCATTGATTTTCTCGACACGTTAAAGCTTGGCCAATTAGCAGTTGTTGCAACGGGTGCACGTGATGATTCGGCCTTTTGGGGGGAGCTCTTCAGTGCAGCGGCCAAAGGAAGAGGCGCTACTGGGATGGTCTGTGACGGCCCGCTGAGAGATACCGAAGCGGTAGTTGGTTTGGGTTTTAATGTCTTCGGTGCATCTATGCGACCAATTGACTACAAGGGACGCATGCGTGTTGCATCAGTTGGAACCATTGTCATTTGTGGTGGCGTAGAAGTTCATCCTGGGGATGGGGTTGTTGCAGATGCCGATGGTGTTGTCGTTGTACCCAAGATTCATATTAATCGTGTTTTCGAACTTGCAAATGCTCGTGCGCAGAGCGAAAAGAGTGTCTTAAAAGATTTACTGGCGGGAAAATCGGTGAGAGAAGTATGGGATGCCTACGGTGTTCTGTAATTTTCAAGAGGAAAAGGAGTAAGCGATGACAGCAAAAAAGTTAATTGATACCCATCAGCACCTGTGGGTGATGAGCGAGCGGGCATATAGCTGGATCGCCCCTGCATATGGGCCACTTTTCGATGATTTCACGCCCGAGCGACTGGCACCTGAAATCCCCGCATCTGGAGTTACGGCCTCAATCCTTGTCCAGGCCGCAGATACTTATGACGATACTTTTTATATGCTCGATGTGGCTGCACACTCTGACTTTGTTGTCGGCGTGGTTGGTTGGGTTCCATTTGAGCGACCAAATGAGGCAAGAGCTGCGATTGAACTCTTTAAGAAAAACTCGTACATCAAGGGCCTTAGAAATCTTTCGCATGATTACGACAACCCTAAATATGGCTCAGATCCTGCATGGATTCTACGCCCTGAAGTTTTAAAGACTATAGGCCTCATTGAACAATCAGGATTGAGTTTCGATTATGTCGCAGTTAATAGCGATCACATCAAAAATGTTCCGGTTCTTGCAAAGAAGTTTCCTAATTTAAAGATCGTTATAGATCATTTTGCAAAGCCAGATATTGCAGGAAAAGTAATGGAGCCTTGGGCATCGCTCATGGCCGAGTGTGCAACCTATCCAAATGTCTATGCAAAGTTATCAGGGCTCAATACCGCTTCATCGCCGGAATGGATTTATTCCGATTGGCAGCCGTATGTTGATCACATAATTTCTGCCTATGGCGCTAATCGAACAATGATGGGCGGGGATTGGCCGGTATGTATATTGTCGGGAGACTATGTAAAAGTCTGGAAGGCACAGTTAGAAGTAATAGCAAAGTACTCAGAGACTGATCAAGAGTGGCTCTGTTCTAAAACAGCTGAAAAGTTCTACAACCTTTAATAACTAGTAGGGAGATACACGTGAAACGATTTGCTTCAGTAATTGGAATTAAACCTGAACACCGGGCAGAGTACGAACGGCTCCATGCAGATGTATGGCCCGATGTATTAGCTCACATTGCGAAGAGCAATATTCGTAACTATTCGATTTACCGCTATGGAGATCTTCTCTTTTCGTATTTTGAGTACGTAGGTGATGACTTCGATGGTGACATGGCTGAGATGGCCGAGGATCCAACGACACAAAAATGGTGGGATATTTGCAAACCATTACAGACGCCGCTGAGCGATCGCGCCGATGGCGAGTGGTGGGCGTCGATTCCAGAGGTATTCCACGTTGACTAAGCAATCTGATCTTCCATTAGATGGAATCCTTGTATTGGATTTCAGTCAATTTCTTGCTGGCCCTGTTGCTGCAATGCGATTGGCAGATTTAGGCGCACGCGTCATTAAAATCGAACGCCCGGGTGTTGGTGATATTGGCCGAACTCTTGCATTTGCAGGCCTGGCAAGTGATGGGGACACACTCTCTTTCCATATGATGAATCGAAACAAAGAGAGCTATGCCGCCGATCTTAAGAACTCCGAAAGCCTGCAAGAGGTATGGAAGCTTGTCGAGAAGGCAGACGTCATCATTCAAAACTTTCGTCCTGGCGTCATTGAGCGACTTGGCTTGGGATATGAAGAGGTTAAGAAACGCAACCCGCGTATCGTCTATGGAAGTGCAACGGGATATGGCTCAACCGGACCTTTTAAAGATCGACCTGGTCAAGATTTACTCGCACAATCTATTTCAGGTCTTCCATGGCTGAATGGAAAGGCCGGTGATCCTCCAGTTCCAGTTGGTTTAGCCGTTGCAGATATATTTACTTCAACACATTTAGCTCACGGCGTAACAGCGCTTTTGCTACGACGCGAACGAACGGGACTCGGAGGACTTGTTGAATCAAGTCTTCTTGAAGCGATGTTGGATTTACAGTTTGAATTAATTACTGCAAATCTCTTTGACCCAAGCGTCATAGTCAAACGTGGTAGTGGAGCGCATGCATTTCTCCCAGCTCCATATGGCATTTATAAGACTTCTAATGGTTACATGGCAATTGCCATGACACCCATACCACCTCTAGGTCAGCTACTCGGTATCGATCTCTCTGTTTATGAGGATCCAAAGAGTTGGTGGAGTGAGCAGGAAGCGATTACAAACATTCTCTCAACGCGACTTTCAACGCAAAGCACTGAGCATTGGCTTGGAATTCTAGATGCCGCCGATATTTGGTGCGCACCTGTCTTGACCTTGCCTGAATTAGTCGCACATGATGGCTTTAAAGAGCTAGACATGACACAGACTGTTACCCGTCAATCAATCGATGGCTCAGAGACGATTGATATTAAAACAACACGCTCACCTATACGTATCGATGGGCTACCGATTAAGAGTTCAAAAGGTGCTCCACACGTAGGGGAAGACACTGAAAAGATCCGCCAAGAGTTCGGGATATAGAGAGGTTTAAAGAAGATGAAGAATCCAAATCCAGATCCGATTGCGCGTTATGAGATTCCAGTATGGAATCAGGATGTCCAGTTGTATGAGGATTATGAAGTGGGTGAGGTCGATCGCTCTCTTCGCCGAACCATTTCGGAGGGCGAAGTTATGCTCTTTAACTCACTCGTTCTGGATATGCACCCATATGTGGGTGACGATATTTGGGCGCGTGAACATGGATTATTTAAACGTCGCTTGGTTCCAGGTGCGATGGTCTTTAGTTATGGCTTAGGTCTTTTTGCTCATAACAACGTTAATACTTTTAGTTATGGCTATGACAAGCTACGTTTCATTAAGCCAACTTTTATCGGTGACACTATTTATGGGATGCGCACCTTGCTTGAAAAAACACCAAAGTACGAAACCATGGGTCTTATTCGAGTGAGCTATGAGATCTTCCGTGCCGATAATGAAGAGTTAGTTCTCTATACCGAACATCTCCAAACCGTTCTTTACCGAACATCTCAAGCTGAAAACATCGCAGCTCAGGTAAAGGAGTAGGCCATGATCGACCAATTCAAAGAAGTCGCCGATGCAGTCCGCCTTGAAATCCCCACAGCTCATCGAGTCCCTGTTGCGATTGTAGGTGCAGGCGGAATTGTTGATGGCGCACATCTTCCGGCATATAAGAAAGCTGGGTTAGATATCGTTGGAATTACCGATGTCGATTTAGCTAAGGCGAAAGATGTTGCCACACGCCACGGAATTAAAAAAGTTTATGCGAGCTTGGATGAGATGCTTGCAGAAACCGAGGCAACGGTTTTTGATATTGCAGTTCCTGCAGATACGCAACCCCAGCTTTTTGAAAAGATAGCAAGAGCCGGAAAGAATATTTTGGCCCAAAAGCCAATGGCAACAACGGTTGAAGCTGGACTTTCAATGGCAAATCTTGTTGATGAATTTAAGATTATCGCGGGAGTGAATCAGCAACTTCGATTCGAAGAGGGTGTCGCAGCGGCCCATAAGATGGTTGAACTCGGCTGGATTGGCGAAGTCAGTAACTTCTCAATAACAGTTAATTTAATTACGCCGTGGGAGCTATGGCCATGGGCCAAAGATCTTGAGCGTCTTGAAATCATGCTCCATTCGATCCACTATCACGATCTCATTAGGTGGTTCCTGGGAGATCCTAAGACTGTATTTTGTGTGGCCGGTCGTACCAATGGCCAGTATCCAAAGGGAGAGACCCGCACAATAAGTACTTACAAATATGAGGGTGGTGTCTCAGCCCTTGTGCATGCCAATCACGTAAATCGCGGCGGCGATAACTCTGCAGAATATCGAATCGATGGTGACAAGGGATCAATCCGTGGAACCCTTGGCTTGTTGTATGACTATCCAAATGGTCGAGTAGATACTCTGGAAGTTAATTCACAAGTAGTACCCACCGATGGCTGGATGCCTTACCCAGTGACCACTCGTTGGTTCCCTGATGCATTTATTGGAACGATGGGTTCGGTGATGTCTGCGATTGCAACAGGCAGCACAGTGCGTTCGTCAGTGCGAGATAACGTAAACACTCTCAAACTTGTGCAAGCCCTATATCGCTCAATGGATACTGGCACATCCATTGACCTCTAATTTGCTCTTTGACTTAACCGGCAAGACGGCGGTAATTACTGGCGGTAATGGGGGAATAGGTCTTGGCTGCGCACGAGGACTTGCTGCATCAGGCGCCAATATTGCAATTTGGGCGCGCGATAGTGACAAAAACCTTCATGCAGTCGAGGAGCTCAAGGAATTAGGCGTTAGTGCACGTTCCTATCAAGTCGATGTCACTTCTAGAAGTGAACTTGAAAAAGCAACTGCAGCAACGGTGGCTGATTTCGGCGGCATAGATATTTTAATTGCCAACGCCGGTCTTAATATTCGAATGCGACCGGAAGAATATAGTGATGAGATCGTGGATCAGATGATCGATGTAAATCTCAAAGCAGTATTCAAATGCGCACAGTTGGTCTATCCAGAGATGAAGAAACGTGGCGGAGGAAAAATAATCCTCATTGGCTCACTCACGAGTGTTCAAGGACTTGGTGTCGCTCCGATCTATTCGGCGACAAAAGGGGCGGTTGTGCAGTTAGGAAAGTCATTGGCCGCTGCCTGGGGAGCCGACAATATTCAAGTGAATACAATTTTGCCTGGTTGGATTGTTACAGAGATGACTTCGGTAACCCGCGCCGTCCCTGGTCTTCCTGAGCATGTGCTCTCACGAACACCTGCAGGTCGATGGGGCTCACCAGCTGATTTCGCAGGTATCGCCACCTACTTTGCCTCATCTGCATCAGATTTTGTTACAGGGGCAGATATTCAGATAGATGGTGGCTTTACAAGCACATTGGCAATCTTTGATTTACCTAAAGATTGACTTTCTACTTGTAATCAATAGTTCTTGAAGTAATTTCGCCGATTCCTTCAATACCTGTTCGAACAACTTGTCCACCATGTAGATATACCGGTGGCTTAAAGCCAAGCCCAACACCAAAGGGAGTGCCTGTGTTAATGATGTCGCCTGGAAATAGCTCCATGAATTGGCTGATGTACCAAACGATGTGATTGATACCAAAGAGAAGATCATTTGTATTTGAATCCTGCTTCATGGTTCCATCGACCTCACACCAAAGGCGTAAATTGTGGGGATCAATTGAATCTCCAGTAACAATGGAAGGTCCAATTGGATTAAAAGTTGGAAATGATTTTCCTTTGACCCATTGGCCAGATCTCTCAATCTGCCAGTGACGCTCGCTGATATCTTGACTGATTGTGTATCCAAGAATGCAATCGGGGGATTGCTCAGGATTATCCAAATACAGCGCGCGCTTTCCAATAACAATTGCGAGCTCTACTTCATAATCTGTTGCCGTGCTTCCGGGCGGAATAACAATGTCGTCATTTGGGCCAACCACGCAATCTGGCGCCTTCATAAAAATAATGGGCTCTTTAGGCGTATCGGCATTTGTTTCTGCGATATGTTTTAGATAATTCAGTCCTACACAGATAACTTTTGTTGGCCGGTTAATAGGTGAGCCATAACGGTGCGCATGTACTGAGGTGCGAGGCAATGTTGAGAGATTGGCATTCTTAACTCGATCAAAGGCTCCGTTTTCCAAATCTTCGCGAGACCAATCTTTGATGAGAGTGTCGACGAAAATCGCTTCTTCACCCTCAATGACAACTGGCCTTTCACTTCCGATAGCGCCGATGCGTGCGATTCTCATCTATCTACCCCCAGGTAGTTTTCCAAGGCCCGCATGCGTAGGCAACAGGCGAACATGCTTTGGTTCGAGCTCTTCTAGCGAATTAACACCGAGCAACTTCATATTTCTGACCATTTCTGTACGTAAAATCGTCAACGCCCGTTCGACGCCCTCTTGCCCGCCGGCCATAAGTCCATAGAGATATGCCCGTCCGATGTATGTGAAATCAGCACCGAGGGCGATTGCCGCCAAAATATCGGCACCATGCATGATGCCTGTATCAAGATGAACCTCTAAATCACTCTTCAACTCTTTCTTGACATCAACAAGTAAGTTCAGTGGCACAGGGGCGCGATCTAACTGACGCCCGCCATGGTTAGATAAAATAATTGCATCGGCGCCATATTTAGCAGCTTTTTTGGCATCTTCAACGGTTTGGATGCCCTTAATTGTCAACTGACCCTTCCACTGTGCGCGAACCCATTTAAGATCTTCAAATGTCATAGTTGGGTCAAACATGAAATCTAGAAGTTCAGCGACAGTTCCATTCCAATTCTGCATTGAAGCAAATGTAATAGCTGGGGTTGTTAGGAAGTTAATCCACCATTCAGGGCGAGGCAGCGCATCAACAAGAGTTTTGGCCGTTAGCGACGGGGGAACAGTTAATCCATTTCGCGTATCGCGCAATCGTGCTCCAGCGACCGGTACATCAACGGTGAGAATGAGGTTTTTTACACCGGCTTCCTGTGCGCGACGAACAAGCTCCATGCTTGCCTCGCGGTCCTTCCACATGTACAGCTGAAACCAATTCACGCCGTTGGGTGCTGCAGCAACGACATTTTCAACCGTTGTTGTGCCAAGCGTTGAAAGCGTGAAGGGAATACCGAACTTCTCGGCCGCTCGCGCTCCAGCGACTTCACCCTCTGAGTGCATCATGCGAGTAAAGCCCGTTGGCGCAATCCCTACAGGCATCGCAAATTTTTCACCCAGTACTTCACACTCAAGCGAGGCATCTTCTACGTTCTGCAAAATATTGGGGCGAAACTCTAGATCCAAAAATGCTCGACGTGCACGCTCGAGCGTGATCTCAGATTCAGCTGAACCATCGGTGTAGTCAAAAGGTCCGGTAGGCGTGCGGCGTTTTGCAATGAGTCGTAAATCCCAGATTGTCAGGGCCTTGGCCAGGCGCTTTTTGCGGCTTGGCAGTGAGGGGAGCTTGAATTTGAGCAGGGGGGCCAGCTCTTTGTACTTGGGAAACTGCCGCCTGAAGTTCTTCGCCACGCTATAACTCCGCCCTCGATGTGGTCGAAATCCTATACGATTTCCTTCATAAAAACTACACGCCAGCCTTCACAAAAAAGTTAATGTGAGTGCCGTAACTGACTCTAAACAAGGAAGGTCAACGATGACCGAACAGCTGATTCATCCATTTACTTTCGGTGACATGTCACAGAAAGACTTACTGGGTGGCAAAGGTGCAAACCTTGCCGAGATGGTCCGCATCGGCCTTCCCGTTCCACCAGGATTTACTATTACAACACAAGCATGTCGCCAGTATCTTCAATCTGGAGAAATCCCTGCAACGCTCAACGCTGAAATTGATGCTGCGTTAAAAGAGCTTGAAAAACAGACCGACAAGAAGTTTGGGGGAGTTGATAATCCACTTCTCGTCTCTGTGCGCTCTGGTGCAAAGTTTTCGATGCCCGGCATGATGGAGACAGTTTTAAATGTTGGTATGACGCCAGAGGTTACAGAATCAATGGCTGCATCCTCTGGAAATCCCCGCTTTGCGTGGGACTCTTATCGCCGATTTATTGAAATGTACGGCAAAATAGTCTGCGATATTGAGCCTTCCGAGTTTCATAAGGTTCAAGAACGCATTGCATCCTCTGTTGGTGTTGGAAATATGCAGGGCTTGGCTGTGGATAGTTTGAAATTATTGTGCGATGGTTTCAAAAAGGTTATTACTCTGGCGACAGGGGAAGAGTTCCCGACGGATCCACGTCAACATTTAATCAGATCCGTTGAGGCCGTCTTTAGATCTTGGAACTCAGAGCGTGCACAAATGTATCGTCGCCGCGAACGAATCCCTTCAGACCTCGGAACTGCCGTAAATATTCAATCTATGGTCTTTGGCAATTTGAGTGATGATTCTGGTACTGGTGTCGCATTTACTCGCAACCCTTCAACGGGTGAAGTTGGGCGCTACGGGGACTACTTACAAAAAGCACAGGGTGAAGATGTTGTTGCCGGCATTCGCACCCCCATGTCACTCATTGAATTTGCTGAACTAAGTCCCAGCGTTGCTAAAGAGTTAGATGATGTGATGGAGATATTAGAGAGCCATTATGAGGATCTCTGCGATATCGAATTCACAATTGAGCGCGGAAAACTCTGGATTCTGCAGACCCGCGTGGGTAAGCGCACCGCTGAGGCCGCCTTTCGTATCGCTCTTCAATTTGTCGATGAGGGCAAGATTACGATGGATCAAGCATTGCTCCGCACATCCGGTGATCAATTAGCGATGTTGATGTTTCCTCAGTTCGATACTTCGGGGCAATTAAATGAAATTGCGCGAGGCATCCCAGCATCCCCTGGAGCGGCCGTTGGAGAAGTTGTATTTGATTCTAAGCGCGCATTTGATCTTTCCAAATCTGGTAAAAAAGTTATTTTAGTACGACGAGAAACTAGTCCAGATGACTTAGTTGGAATGGTTGCTTCCCAAGGAATCCTAACTAGCCGTGGTGGCAAGACTTCACACGCCGCCGTTGTGGCACGCGGCATGGGTAAGACTGCGGTCTGCGGAACGGATTCAATCTCTGTCGATGAGCGAGCCAATCTATTTACCGCTGGAACAACGACGGTATATGAGGGCGATGTTATTTCAATAGATGGCACAACAGGGGCCGTGTATTTGGGCGATGTTCCAGTAGTTGCATCCTCAGTTACATCGTATTTAGAGGGCCGACTATCTGCCGGCTCAGATGAAGCGGCGCCAGTTGTTAAAGCGGTAGATCGCATCTTGATGCATGCCGATGCGAAGCGTCGCTTAGAGGTTCGCACAAATGCCGATACGCCAGAGGATGCAATTCGGGCGCGAATATTAGGTGCAGAGGGCGTTGGCTTATGTCGCACCGAGCATATGTTCTTAGGTCCTCGTCGCTCCTACGTTGAGCGTTTGGTCTTGGCAGAAAATGAAGATGTACAACGCTCAGTAATCGCCGAGATGGAGCCGCTGCAACGCGCAGATTTTGTCGGCATCATGATGGCGATGTCGGGTCTGCCCGTCACGATTCGTTTACTTGATCCACCATTGCATGAGTTCTTGCCATCTCTTGTTGTGCTTAGTGCAGCGATGGCACGGGCAGAAGCTCTCAATGAAGAAGTCTCACCGCGCGATAAGGCGTTATTCGCGGCAGTTAGCCGCCTGCACGAGGCCAATCCAATGCTTGGTCTGCGTGGAGTTCGTTTAGGAATTCTGATTCCAGATCTTTATAAGATGCAGGTGCGAGCACTGGTTCATGCATTCTTAGAGGTTAAGAAACTTGGGCATGATCCTCGTCCTGAAGTAATGATTCCGCTGGTAGCTACTCAGCGCGAACTTTTATATTTGCGCGAAACTCTTGAAGAAGAGATTGCAAAGACATTTAAGGGTTCAGGAATCAATGCCGACATTCCAATTGGAACGATGATCGAAACGCCCCGTGCTGCAATCACTGCCGATCGTTTAGGTGTCTACGCTGATTTCTTCTCATTCGGAACAAATGACTTGACGCAACTGACATGGGCATTTAGTCGTGATGATGTTGAGTCAACATTCTTGCCGCGCTATCTAGATCTTGAACTTCTGCCCTTTAATCCATTCGAGTCGCTAGATGAAGCCGGAGTTGGAATCCTTTTGCGAACGGCAGTTGGTCTTGCCCGAGGAGTTCGCAGTGATATCAAACTTGGTGTGTGCGGTGAACATGGTGGAGATCCGCGCAGTATTCACTTCTTTAATACACTCGGCCTTGACTATGTTTCGTGCTCGCCATTTCGGGTGCCAATCGCGCGCCTTGAGTCGGGAAGAGCTGCAGTAATAGCCTGACACTGGCGGGCGATAAGGTTGCACCTATGAGCGATATGTCGGACAAGGTGCGCACAGCACTCGATGCCGCCGTAACCGCTATAGGCGGTGCTCCGCGTGAAGGCCAGATTGAGATGGCCGAAGCTGTGGCCAACGCCCTGACAGATCGACACCATTTGATGGTGCAGGCCGGAACCGGCACAGGAAAATCACTTGCTTACTTAGTTCCGCCAATCGTTCATGGCCGCAAAGTCTTAGTTGCAACTGCCACATTGGCGTTGCAACGTCAGTTAGTTGAGCGCGATCTACCGGCAGTTGTTCCAGCTCTGGAAAAAGTGTTGGGCCGCGAGATTACATACGCCATTTATAAAGGCGTCGGCAATTACATCTGTTTGCAAAAGATGAATAGCGAAGAGCCAGATCCCGATGGTGAAATCATGTTGGGTATTTCTTCCCTTGAAAAAGATGCCAAGCGTTTACATGAATGGGCACGCAAGAAAGGCGTATCCGGGGATCGAGATGATGCCCCTGATGTCGATCGACGTGTGTGGGCAGCTAACTCGGTCTCGGGTCGCGAATGTGTTGGCGCAGATCGATGCGCATTTGGTAGTACGTGTTTTGCAGCTGCGGCAAAAGGCAAGGCCCAAGGCGCAGATGTTGTCGTTACTAATCACACGCTACTTGCAATCGAAATCGTGGATTCACATCCGATTTTGCCCGAGCGTGATGCCGTTGTACTTGATGAGGCCCACGAGTTTATGGATCGGGCAACTCAGGCGGTAACGGAGGAGCTAACTTCAGCCCGTGTTTTACGAGCTTCGGCCATGGCCCGCAAGTTCATGCCGGGCAAGCTTTCAGATGCTTTTCATAAAGCGGCCAATGACTTTCATGAATCAATGGTTGATTATGGCGAATCTATTCGCGGAGATTTTTCTGCCCAAGGGCGTTTAGAAGAAATCCCACAATCATTGGAGTCGCCGGTGCGAAAGGTGCGCGAGAGCGCCCAGGCGATTACGCAGTTCTTATCGGCCGACGATGAAATCATTGATACAGACATATTGGCCGAACGTGCGCGTGTGAAAGGCGCAGTCAGTGAGATTTCTACGACCGCTGCCACGCTTCTTAAAATGGGCGATGGTTATGTGTTGTGGTACGAACCAACTTTTTCAACGTTGCATTTGGCTCCGCTGTCGGTATCAGAAGTTCTGCGAGAGAACTTGCTGACGCAGACTCCCGTGATTGCAACCTCGGCCACTTTGACTGTTGGCAATTCTTTCAACGCACTTGCCAAGAGCATTGGTTTTCTTATTGGGGAAGATAGCGATGTTGAGTTAGAGAAAAACGAAGTTGATCCATCTAACGTGCAGATGCTAGACGTCGGCTCACCTTTCGACTTTGCTAATCAAGGTGTCTTATATATGCCCAAACATCTGCCCGAGCCTGGCCGAGATGGACCCAGCATTGAAGTTCTGACCGAACTCGGTGAATTAATCGATGCCGCTGGCGGACGCACGTTGGCCTTATTTTCATCCTGGCGTGGGGTAGAGGCGGCCGATCTGCATCTACGCAAAGTATTGGCCGAACTACCCATAAAGATCTTCACTCAAAAACGTGGCGATGCAGTTGGCCCGCTGGTTGAAAAATTTGCTAAAG
>Ga0214919_10004173_pt1 | contig 21242 bp, 21 predicted proteins | sample LL1503_MetaG_FD_177994 | JGI IMG/M metagenome (GOLD analysis project Ga0214919, IMG submission 177994) | Freshwater microbial communities from Lake Lanier, Atlanta, Georgia, United States - LL-1503 | ecosystem: Environmental > Aquatic > Freshwater > Lake | place: USA: Georgia | collected... | reverse complement strand
CTCTTTATTTTTTTTCACTTGATTTTTTCCCACTTGATTTTTTCCCACTTGATTTTTTTTCACTTGATTTTTTTTCACTTGATTTTTTTTCACTTGATTTTTTCCCACTTGATTTTTTTTCACTTGATCGTTTTCTCCCACTTGATTTTTTTTCACTTGATCGTTTTCTCCCACTTGATTTTTTTTCACTTGATCGCTTTCTACCTGATCGCTTTCTACCTGAGCGCTTTCTACCTGAGCGTTTTTTACCTGATCGCTTTCTACCTGATCTTTTTTTTCTACCACCAAATAATTCTAATTCTATTTTTTTATCTAAATATTTATTTTTATATTTTAAATATTTATTTTTAAAATATAATTCATTATTTAATTCAATACTGTTATCAATATTCATATTATATATATATATATATATATATAATATAAATATAATAATTATATACTTTCATTTAATTTACGTTCAGCATTTCTTATCTCTGCTTCTAAATTATTAAGATCATTTAGAATTGAATAGTTTGCTTTGTTTGCGTTTAGTGATTCATTATTAGAATTCAAATACTCATCTATGTCACGAGATCTTGACCTTGACGGATTAAATTGCGATGACATAGATAGTTTTTTTATATAACGTGGTTCTTGTTTACGTACATTTCCATCCTCTTCTATATTATCTGATTCATACTCGCGTCTAAGTCCAGATATAGCATCCTCTAAACGACGACGGGGTTTTAAATATTCATCATGTTTCTTGGTTCTAGAGAAATCTTTATTAGATTTCTCATTTTCCTGACGAGGTGATGATTCATCCTGTTCCCGTCTAGGTGATGTACTCCCTTGTTTCCGACCAGGTGATGTATTCCTTTGTTCCCGTCTAGGTGATGTACTCCCTTGTTTCCGACCAGGTGATGTATTCCTTTGTTTCCGACCAGGCGATGTATTCCTTTGTTCCCGTCTAGGTGATGTTTCATCTTGTTCCTGTTTAGGTGATGTTTCATCTTGTTCCTGTTTAGGTGATGTGTTCCCTTGTTTCCGACCAGGTGATGTATTCCTTTGTTTCCGACCAGGTGATGTATTCCTTTGTTCCCGTCTAGGTGATGTTTCATCTTGTTCCCGTTTAGGTGATGTATTCCGTTTTTCCCGACGATACGATGGTTTATTATCATTTTGGTCATCATCTTTGTCTTCATTTTGGTCATCATTTATTGTTATTTTATCCATTGCTTTATTACGCACTGATGTTTTTGCTGTTTTTATCGAATCTTTTGATAAATTTTTAGCAGTATGTTTACCTGCTTTAATTGATCCCTTTACACTACCAGTTGTTGCATATTCACTAATACCAGCAATAGCAGCATCTGTAGCAATACTTTTACCTTCTTTAACTGCTTGTTTTGCTATTTTTTTACCATGTTTAGAAGCAGATTTTGCTAACTTTTTTCCATGTGTAGATGCTAATTTTTTGAAACTAGAAGCAGCAGTCCCACCTTGTAATTTATTAATTTCCATTCTAACTTCTAAATATTTAGTTTTATATTTTAAATATTTATTTCTAAATAATTTTTCATAATCTATTTTTGAATTATTTATTACAGACATATATATAAATATAGGTAGAAAATATATTAAATTTTATCTAAATATGAAATAAACAGTTTTCTAGTTTTATCAGAAGATGTCAAATGTGGTTTATAAAAAATTAAATTTTTATATAGAGATACAGTTAATATTTTTCTATTACTATTGGCAATTATCATATAATCAATGTTATTGTTATTATATTTTTTTAATAGAAATCCACCCCATTTAATATTATCATCACTGTCAATATAACGTATATAACCACCTACTTTAATTTTATTAAATTCGTCAATATCTTTAACTAATTTATAATCTTCCAAATATTTTTTATATTTTTCATTTAATTTTTTTGTACGTATATCTCTATCATATTCCCATTCTTCTTGTGTTTTAATATTATTTAATAAATTATTTATATTTTTTTCTCTGTCCGATAATATCATTATATTAAACTGTAAAATATTTTTTAAAGACTAATATGTTTATATTATAATGATATCAAATAATGATTTTTCAAATAATTTTTACCAACCATTTTATAATAATACTATTATAGATATAGTTGATACTGAATTTATACATTTAATTAATAATACTAAAAATTTAAATAATATAGATAATAAAATAGAAGATAGTGAATTATTATATTTAGAAAAAATTAAAGAAATTAAAGACACTTACTCTACAGGTACATTATATCAACAATTCAATAATATGAAATCACTCGACATTATACAAAAAGAAGTAGAATTGATAAAATTAATATCAAAATATTCTTTACAAAATAATAAATTAGAATATAATTTTATTATATTATGTTTAAAATCTTTATTGGAATTGAGTGAAATATTAAGAAATCGATTAAAGTTACCATTAATCATATTATCTAAACAAAATAAACATACAATGGTAAGGTGTTCATATAAATTTTGTAATTTTAAAGATTCTTGTGTTTATAATTATAATAAAAAAGGTCACTGTTGTTATCAAGATCACTATGTCCACAATATGGTATCTCATGATATATCAGCGTTAATAATGTATATTGAATCTAATAATACTGTAAATGAAATGATTTTACATAATAAAGAAATATTAAAAAGTATCAATACATTATCTTTTGTTATCAATCATATGGAAACAGAATTACGTACAAAATGCATGTATACAGAAGTTAAAGATTGGGAAAGTTTCCATTATATTCATAAAAATTAACCATAAAAATCTGAATGTGGTAATGATTTAAAAAATATTAATATATTATATTAATGTTAGTTACAGAAGATATAGTATTAATTATATTAGTTTCAGTCTTAGTAATTGGAATAATTTATTATATTTATAAAAATAGAAAAACTACCGAGTTTGTTTTAATTAAATAATGTTTTAATTAAATAATGTTTTAATTAAATAAATAATATTAAATAAATAAATAATAATGATAAAGCGTCATTATCATATATGATAATATATGATAATATATGATAATATTCATGGTTATATAAATATAGATACTATTGCATCTAGTATTATAGATACACCTGTTTTTCAGCGATTAAGAAATATCCATCAAACTGGTGTACTCTATTTAGTTTATCCTACAGCAAATCATAGTAGATTTGAACATTCTATTGGCACATATCATCTTGCCAAAAAAATGATAACAAATATTTCAATAAAGCAACCAGAATTAAAAATAACAGATGAAATAATAATGTTAGTATCCATTGCTGGTTTGTGTCATGATATTGGACATTTATTATTTTCCCATTTATTTGATGATTATTTTTTACCAAAATTACCTAATTATAATATACTTGTAGAGAGGACACCTAATGTACTGCATGAAAATCGATCAATTGTTCTATTAAATTACCTTGTTGATAAATATAAAATTAATTTAGACAAATATCAATTGAAAGTAATTGCTGATTTGATTTATCCAAAAAAAGCAGAATACAATAAATGGAAACAACAATATATGGTGGGGCGATGGATTTTTCAAATCATATCAAATCCAATTAACTCGATAGATGTTGATAAATTTGATTATCTAATACGTGATACAAAAGCAGTTGGATTAAAATTTAGTTTCGATTATTCTAGAATAATCGAGGAGGCGCGTGTAATAAATGTTAATAATAAACAAAATATATGTTATTCAATGCAATCAAGTGAAGATATCTATCATATGTTTTTTTTAAGATATCGACTGCATAGAAATATATATAATGATAAGGCGGTAAAGGCAATTGAAATACTGATACTGCAATTATTATTTGAAATAGAAAAAGAACATAAGATTTCTGAAAATATAGAAGATCCTGAGAAAATGATAAAATTAGATGATATGTTAATATGGCGTTATAATAATACTATTATAGATGGTATTATGGAAAAATTAAATACCCGACAAATTCCACGAATGGTATATCAAGAAATTTCATTAAATCGTATTGAGATAGATGAATTAAAATTAAAAGAAAATTTTAATCCAAATTCATATGAAATAATACATTTTAAAGTGGGATATGTAGGTGGGAATTCAAATCCACTAAATCACATAACTTTTTATGATCTGAAAACAAATACTATTATATCACAAAAGAAAGTACGAGATTTTTCATTATTACTTAATCAAAAACATCAAGAACATTTCTTAAGAGTTTATTGTACCGATTTAATGGTATTAGATAAAATTAATAGTTATTTTGAATATAGCGATACGAATGATATGAACAATATCTTAACACAAGATTCCTAACATACGTATTGTCTCATAACTTCACCGCCAATTTATATATGATTACGAGATGGTGTTATGAGACAAGACTCTCTTGAGCGGAGAGAATTTCAAACTGAAGTTTGAACCATATCGAATAATTCTTTCAGAATTATCCGCTACTATTCACCCCAACTCATAATAGTATAGATAGTATTAATAAAAAATAAATTTTGACGAATCGTATTATTAATATAAGAAAGTGCAATTTTTTTAATATCTCGTTTTAACCAATTAAAATCATCATTCTCATAATTTTTAAAAATATATTTTTTTGGAAAATATATTTTGTTTTTAATTTTAGTTTTTTCTTTTATCATTTCATTATTATTATATAGATATGTAGTAACTTCACCATATAATGGTCCGCCTGTAATCTTTAATGGTGAAACTTTATCTAATTCATATTCTTTTTTTTTAATACATTTTAATCTTACCATTATAATTTGACGACCATCTTTTAGTCCCTTTAATATATTGTTAATCATAATATGTTCTTTTAATGGACTAATCAATATATTCATATCCGTATGATGATATGATATTATTTTTTTCATTTCTTTGTCATAAACAAAATAGTGAAATCTCGATACATTTTTTATAATTTCACTTAATTTAATAGTATTATTCATATATAAAATAATTAGAGAATTTATCTCAATCTTGGTGGTAAATATTCCATATCTAATTGTTTAAAAATATCACGTTCAGAAGATACTTGTATTATATTATTATTACTATCAAATAATCCATATTCACTTAATTTATAACCTTTCTTTTTTGCTATTTGTCTCATTTTACGATTTAGATCTCCTGATCCAGTAAAATATAATAACGCACTATAATAACTATCATATGTAATAAAACGAATATCAATCCTTCTAATATAATTATCATATAATTTACTAAAACCCATATATTTAGTTTTAATTTTTTTATCAGTCATACTATCAACTAACAATGGTTGATTCATGTTATTTTTTAAAGGAGTTTTTAATTTTCGTACTATTCTTTCTAAATGATTCACTTTTTTCATATCATTAGATGATCCTATTTTGCTAATAAGAACATCTATATCATTACTACTTGTTTTTTCTCTACGATATGATCCGCAAATTTCTACAATATATTTATTCGTATCATTTAGATCTAGTGTTTTATTTATTTTATTGATTAAATGTTGGAAAAATTTATAATACATATCCATTTCACTTCTTGGAATATCCATCTTATATTTTCCATAATATTTTAATCCTAATAATATTTTATCATTTACTACAATCTCTTTATTTCGTATTTTTTCCTTTAATATTTTAACTGATGTTATTCCCATATCATACAATTCTATAGCATGTGCCCTACCAATACCAACAATTTCTTCTAATTCATTTAGACCTTTTTTCTTATCTTTTTTCATATCTTTAAATTTTCCCAATTCACTTAGACTTCCATTTTCTAAAATTTCTTTTATTCTATCTATACTACTTTTACCAATACCATCAATTTCTTTTAATTCTATATAATTATCTAATGTAATCTGATTTGGATATTTTTTAAGAATAGATAAGACGCGCGATAATTGTTTTAGTCTAAAAACATTAGTATTCTTTATTTTTATATCAGACGATGCTTCGTTTTCATTTTGAATAAATGCTATCAATCTTTCAAATTCAGAAACAATTAATTCATTCATTATATACTTTAATATATATATATATTTATATATATATATATTAATAACTTCATTTTTTTTATGAGTAAGAAATAATTGCCTCGATTGTTGTTCATGTATCTAATAGATGTCTAATAGATATGTATTGAAAGGTTAATTATATTTAATATAATAATGCTGAAACGTATTAATATAATAAATAAAATATTTCCAAAACCATCAATTGATAATTTATCTTACGATCTCGAAGGTCTATGGTCTATCACACATCCAGATGAAGCAGAAATAATATCTATTAATATTATTAAACTATTAGAAATACATTGTATTTCCAATAATATGATATTGGATATGACTGCTGGTTGTGGAGGTAATACAATTTCTTTTTGTAACTATTTTAATAATGTTGTTGCTGTTGAAAATAATGACGATAGATTCAATATATTAAAAACAAACTTGGAATGTTATAATTACAATAATTATAAATTAATTAAAGGAGATTCAATTGAATGTATTGATAATATATATGATGTGTTTTTTATCGATCCACCGTGGGGTGGACCTGATTATAAAAAATTTAATAATATAGAATTATATTTATCTAATGTTAAAATAAATGATATCGTTGCTATTATACCTAATAATAAATTGGTTGTTTTAAAATTACCATTTAATTATAATATATCTGAACTCACTGATAAATATAAACTATTATTAAAATTAGAGATTAAAAATATAATAATTTTATATCTATTAACAAATAATAATATTTAAATTTTTTTATAATATATTTATATATGGATATTATAAATATATTAAGTAATTTTACAATTCAAGATATGATTATAATTATATTAATATTAATTATAATTTATTTAATATTTAGACACCCTAAATCTAATGAAAACTTTGAATCATCTACTGTAACCCCTGAAATGACAAATTTAATAAATACTACCATACAATCACAAATTCAACAAATATATGATTTAGATGTCGAAGCAATGCGAAATTTAGGAGCAATTAGTAAAACAATTTTAACAGGTGCTAATTATAGTACAGATGGTACTGCTTTAACTCCAGGTACATTAACTATTCCGGCAAACATTGTTGTATTAGGTAGTGTTACATATAATGATACGACCGGAGGAAATCTTGCATCAAATAGTAATACTAATATTAGTACTAGTAATATATCTATAAATAAATCAAATAATATAATAAAATTAGGTTCATCCTCTTAATTAGTGCGATAATAAAATAACATATATGCATTACTGTCAATTAATTCAGATTGTTTTGATATTTTTGTTACAGTATTATCATCAAATACATACCACATATCATCATATCGATTTTTAACAATAGATGTGTAATGTCCAAAATTAATTGATCCAGGAATAATAGTATGATGACGATTTACAGCAAATAAATTATATTTTGTTTTATTTATCCTATCTGGTGACATCATATCAATATAATTTGTAATATCTAAATTTTCAACAGGATATGTTACCATATTATTTATTTTTTGGGTAGGAATACCATAATTATTAAAACGAAAACGTTTAATATGTATTATTAATATCTTTGGTGTTTTCCATAATTTTGTATTTTTTTTAGAACAATTCTTTTTATAACAAAAATTACATTTCATCTTATTATTACAATCTAATACTTCCTCCTGTATATAATGATTCATACATTCATCTAATGTAAATGTACTAGTTTGTTTCATATTTGGTAGACTTAATTGTAGTGTTTGAAAAATATCAAAATTATTAGATTGATTAGAACAATATTCACACATAGTAATCATTCGTGTCATACCAGTAAATAATGTTTTGATCATAGAATATTCATTCTTTATAAAATTCATCCATTGTGTTGCTGCTAGTAGTTGTATTATATTATACTCAATTGATTTATTATTTATTTCTGAATTAAAATTTAAACCAGGAATAAATTGAACTTTATCTGAAATTTCATTTTCTAATTGAGATAGAAGAAAAGTAAGGAATTCTTGAGAATCTTGATGCATTGATTCCCCCCACATACTCTCTTTACGCGATATAGTTGCACGAAATGATTGGGGATTTATTATCTTGTTATCATTCATTAAACTTATTCTTATTAAATTATGGAGTTGATATGTTATACTATGTGACAAGTTGGTTGTATCATTTTTATGTTTATCTAGTAAAGATTGTTTAAATAATCCGCCTACTATATAATCAGTAAATATAGGTGTTTGTTGCATAATTGCTAGTATCGAATTCATATAACATGTAACACCCATTATATTATTGAACTTTGATACACCTAATACTATATTATTTTCAGTCATTATTAATTATAATATATAAACTTTTAATATATAATAGTATCAATTTTTCTTTGTTTTCATAAAATCTATGATTTTATGAATTCTAAAGTAAGTAGGATGTCTATCATTTTTTATGCAATATAAATATATTATAACAAAAATTGTTAGAAATTAAAATAAAAGGTGTATAAATTCTTAATACTCGCTACTCAAATCAATCCTACCCTTCTTGGTCTTGGTCTGCTTGAATGTTTTCTTGCTACGTCCAAGGGAAACACTGTTTTTGTGTTGCTTGTATTGTTCGTTTCGATGTTTCTTCATCGCAAGACGATGGACATCATTCCATTTGCCTTCTTGTTTGATGGTAAAAGAGGTATCGTTCAAATGTTTTTGGGATGGTGGTTCGACGAGAATATTATTACCATATTGATCTTGTTCATAATTAATATAGTCATCCATGTTCGAATAATAATCATTATCATCATTCTCATACCATGAGGTTGCCTTCCACCACATGTTGAATAAAGTGAAATCGTTAAGCATTTTTTCAGTGAATGAAATCATATTGAATACACTGAATTATATTGTAATGGCATTATTAATATAAAAAAATTTCAATTTTTATCAAGGAGATCTCATTGATAAAAGAACATAACCGTCTATTATTAGACTGGTTATCGAATAAGATACGATATTTGTATAGAAATCTTCACAAAGCATTTTATTTTAGGTATAATTTAATATAAAATAAAAATTTTAATACTCACTACACAAGTTAATCCTATTCTTCTTGGTTTTGGTTCTTTTAAATCCTTCTTTTACATCTCCAATTGAAATATCATTTTGTTGTTGTTTAAATTGTTTATGACGATACTTTTTAAGGACAAGTTGATGTACATCATTATGTTTACCTTTCAGTTTGATAGTAAACGGTGTGTCATTTAGATATTTTCGTGGAATTTGTGTAATATTATGATCATCATTTATCCAGGGGAGTGCTCTTGTTAGGATACTATTCTTTTTATTATCATTATTCTGGGGTCTTGCTTTAAAAGCAAGTAAGGTGTTGCAATCGTTAATAAATTTTTCATTGAATGAATTCATTTTATTATACACTTAATTATATATTTATAAGTGATTAACGTAATACAATTTCAATTTTTTATTTTTATTTTAGGTATATTATATTCTCTAAAACGCACGTAGCGGAGTGATAATTTATTAAAAATCTTCGACCATATCAAATATATCAACTCTCCCGGTATTTAATACAGATGCTTTTTGATATTGCGTTGGTCTAGATTCAAAAAAATTAGTCTTTCCCTGCATTGATATACTTTCCATAAAATCAAATGGATTCGGTGTATTCCAAATTGGCATATAATCTAATGATATAAGCAAACGATCGGCAACATATTCTATATAATTACTCATCATCACACTGTTCATTCCTAATAAGGAACAAGGTAGTGCAACACATATAAATTCTTTTTCTATCATTACTACTTCTCTTACCATACTATGTACAATCGATTGATCTAATATAGTTGAACATTTTGATTTAATCAAACAAGCAAACATTGTATGGATTCCTTCATCTCTTGATATAAGTTCATTAGAATCACATAAACCTGGCATTAAATTTTGTTTCTTTATCCAAAAAATAGATGCAAAACTTCCAGAAAAAAATATACCTTCTACACATGCAAATGCCACAACACGTTGAACGAATGGAGCACTCTCATTAATCCATCTTAATGCCCAGTCTGCTTTCTTTTTAATACATGGAAAATTTTCAATAGCATTTAATAAGACGTGTTTTTCATTATTATCTCTAATAATATTATCTATTTGGAGAGAATAAGTTTCTGAATGAATATTTTCCATCATAATTTGAAATTGGTAGGTAATTATTGCTTCCATTACAGTTATTTCTTTAGTAAACCGTTCTGTCAAATTCATATTAACTATAGTATCACTAGCAGCAAAAAATGCTAATATCATTTTGATAAAATATTGCGAATTACTTGGCAATTTATTGAAATCATCATAATCTTTGCTAAAATCTATTTCCTCTGCTGTCCATATGGTTGCCTGACTTTTTTTGTAAATTTTCCAGATATCCATATCTTGTATTGGATGAACTGTCATGCGTCTATTAATAGGGTCTAATAAGTATTCCATTATATAAAATAATATATATATATTATTTTATAATAATTATATCAATTTTTATTTGTATAGACATCTTACAAATATAGCAATAATATCGCTATATTTGGATGTCTATCAATTTTTATTTGTATATCTATCAATTTTTATTATATTTTCTAAATATAACTATAGATGCAACCAGAATTAGTTGAACAAGATGTATTAAAAAATCTATTAAAAAAGAGTTTTAATGAACCAGATATACCTTTCACTACAGTCATTGGAAAATATTCAACCACTTTAATTAAAGATAATTGGTTTTATTTTTTAATAATAATATTAATTATAGTATTAATAATTTTTATTATATCAAAAAATGAAAATTTTAAACAAATACCCACGCTTGTCGCATCATATGATAGTAAAATACGACAAAAAAAATCTAAAATAAAAAAATTAATCTAAAATAAAAAATATATAATATATAATATAAAAAAAAAGTTTTTCTATTTAAACATTACTATATTTTTATATTATATATTAATGGAAGATTGTATTAAACATTATAATGAATTCTTGGAATGTTTTAGTAATATTTTAAAACTACCGATTGATACTATTAGTAGTATGAATGATGATAAAAAATATAATAAAATGGTAAATTTTTATAATTCATTAAATGATGAAAAAATTTTCATGTTATTCAGTAAATCTAAAATTAAGGTTTTTTCTGCTAAAACCGATGAAACATATACAGTATCTAGTAGTTTGTTTAATGATGAATTATCATTAAAACATTTATTTAATAATCAAACTGATGCTGTTAAATCTCAATTATGGGAAAAATTATTTGTTCTATATATTGAGATTGATAAAACTATGCCTACTAGTAATGTAGAACACGTAGAAGTCCTATTAAAATATATCGATGAACGTAAAAATGATTTATCAAATAAAGTTAAAAATGATATATTGAAAATAGATGTAAATAATACAACTAATAGTATGATAGATGATATTGTTGGATCATTCCAGAATATTATACATAATAAAGCAAATCCTTTTGACAATATTATGAATATTACTAATATGATATCAGATAAATATAAAGATCAATTACAGAATGGAGAAATTCAATTAGATAAAATTATAGGAGGGATAGATGGTGTTATACCTGGTTTGATGAAAAATACAACAGATAAGAAAACAGCACCTGAACCTGTTATTATTGATGAAAATTTCTCTACTGCTGATGTTGATATAGGAAAGGAAGAAGAATCTAAAAATAATATAGGAAATATGATGAAAATGATTCCAAATATGTCAGGGTTAGTTAATATGGTTAATCGTATTAATACGGCAGAAAATGATAATGACTTGTTAGATATAAAGAAAGATATGGATATATTTTTAGAAAAGGATCTAAAAGTGAATATGTCACAATTTAATGAAACAATGTCAAAGATAGAGAAAAATATGGGGAAAGCGCAAACTAATGAGAGTATTGATCAATTGGATGATTCTTAAAATTAATTATTCCCATAATTTCATCATTTATGCCAAATGATGAAATAATTTTCAATGGACGGCGAATTAATGGACAATAACTGTATATTAATTCAATTTCTCCAAATCGCGTAATATAATTAATTGTATAATTGAGATTATATAAATCTTTATGACATTTAATCATAATAATTTTGTCTACTATATTTTCTTCGACAGCAGAAATACCTGATATCCACCAATCAACAGACACTTTATTAACAAAATCAACATAAGAGATGTTAATACGTTTTGATTGAATCATATCAATACGTATATTAATATCTTTTATCATTTTAAGATAACTATTTAATTCAAAAAGATTTCCATCTAATTTTAATGACATTTGATGTTGCATTATAATACTTGATTGTATTGCATATCGATGTGAACAAAATTGCAAAATAACAAATGCCATTGAAGCAGTATAATCAGCAATACAATATATAGTAATATTTTCTTCTTGTAAAGTTTTAATTTGTTCAATTATCATAAGACCTTCAATAACAGATCCTCCGGGAGAATTAATATATATAAATAATTCTGTACCATTAAAATTACTAGTATCGATAATAAATTTATTAGATGATATACCAGTAATAGGTCCTTGTATTACAATATGATTAGTTTTATTTAGTGTTATTAAATTACAACTAGTCATATTAAGATTTGCGAAAAACAAAATTATTAATAATAAATACATTTTAATATTAATAATCATATTATATTGTCAGCAATTAGAATATATATCAATTTTTATTTTCTGTATAAAATATTTTAAAAATATCTTATTCTAGAAAACAAGTTATGATTCATGTTTAGATATTATCTACGAGGGGATAAAATCTTTCAGAATTTTTCGCTACCTAAATAAGGAGATAACTCAGGGTAAGGGCCCTCGGGAAAGATTTTGCCACATTCAGCGTCTTTAACACGGTAAGTATAACGTTCAATCTCTGTCGTCATAGGTATCCGATTTGCTCTCTTTAGCAAATCTAACCTCTCGTCATCATAAGATTCAAAAATATTTACTACTGTACCCTTATATCCATAAAAATTAATAACCTTGTCACCTATTTTAAATCGTGGTGGTTTATGTAATTCTTGTTGTTCTGGTTCATGTAATTCTTGTTGTTCTGGTTCATGTAATTCTTGTTGTTCTGGTTCATGTAATTCTTGTTGTATTGGTACAAACACAGGTTGTCTTACAAATAATAATATTTCATCTAGATTTTTCATATTATAAGATTTTAATAAATAATTATATGGTTTAACTAATATTTTACGTAATTCCTCGGAATATTCTGGAACTTGTTCATCTGATACCATGACGGGATGATTTATATTTTCTAAAGTAGAACCTTCGCGATTGACTCCCATGTTAAATCCGTCATTAATTAATCTTAATAAACGATACTTAATATATGATGTTTTGCTGTCATTTGTTTGATACCAATTATAAGCATCTTTAATTATTTGTAGTGGTGTTTCGTCGGTAATGTTTTTATAATTTTGTAAAAAATTTGTATTTAGACGATCAAAAGTACTATATTTAATTGGTATTGTATCAGTTTTTATTTTCATTAAAATATAACTATCATATGCTATTCTTAAACTTTCTAGTTCATCTTTACGAAAACCATTATTTTTTTTTGCATATTTAGCCATATACTCAAAAGACTGACTTTGATCGAGACATGAAATTAATCCCGATTCTGGATCTAAAATATACACATAAAAATATTTATTAAATATTTTTGGTACATCGCCTTTACGAAAATCAGATTCAATAATTGTATCTGATAACCTGTAACCAAAATTATCAAATTTAAAATCACCATAGTAAAAATTTAAATCAAGAAGTTTTACTAACACTTTTAAAATTTCTTTAATAATAATAGGATTATATATATCCCACTGTTTAATTAGTTCTTCTATAAATTTATCATATAATTCTATATTTACATTCGATATATCTTTTAATTTAGATTTTTGTTCTTCTAATGGTATAATTGGATTTTCTACCCATGGTGGATATCTTTTTATAGAAAAAATAGTTTGCATATTTTCTATAATTTTATTCGGTAACTGCATTTGTTTTAATACAAAATTAGGTAATATTTTATAATATATTGATGTTATACTATCATCAAAACGTTCCATTATAACATAATTTTTATTATCTTTATCAGTGCATTCACTATATTCTATTGGAAATAAATGAACTTGTGAATTTATTTTTTTAACATATGGTGATAATGTTGCCCCACATTTCATTAATTTAGTAGGATCAGTTTTATGTAAAAAAATACCACAATTATGTAGACCATCATTTGGTACTTTGATCCAATTGGAAAAATCACATTCGCCACCTCCACTTTGCATTTTATTTACCAAATTTATATATTTATTTTTATATTTTATATATTTATCTTTATAATCCATATAATATTAGTTATAAAATAAATAAGCAATAATATAATTATATACTATCCACTACATTGACTTTTCTAATATTAGTATTTATCATTTTATTAGTAACTGATAATGACAATATATGTTTTATATCTAGTTTTTTCATAGGTGTTGTACTATATCCTCTTTCTTTTTTAAATTCATTCTCACTAATGTGTGTTTTTGTTTCAACATATTGAATTGGTGGGAATCCTCCATTATTTGTATTCATTATATTAATATATATAAAAAATTTATATTAATTTATTTTCGCTCTTATTTTATATAATGTCTAATTCTAATGTGAAACATAAATATTTAAAATATAAAATGAAATATGTCTTGGCTATAAAAGAATTAAATAAATTAAAAGGTGGTATGGAGAAACAGTCTATTAATATAATATGTATATGTAATAAAGAGAATTGTATATGTGTTAATATCGATGAAATAAAATCAAAAATATGCTCATATTGTAATAAAAGTAATAACAGTGAATCGAACGCGTGTAAGGTATGTGATAAAATAACACAATTAACAGGTAGAATAAATAAAGATGAAGAGAATGATGATGATTTTGAATCTGATCCTATGTATAAAACAGGACCATCCACTTATTATAATGAACCCAAAAAACCTATCGTATCTAATCAAGTACAAGATATTGATATGAAGCAAGTAAATGAAATGAAAGCAAATGAAATGTTAGTACATGATATGATTCAAAATGAAATGATGTCAAGAATGAAAGATAATATGTCTAAACCACAACAATCGCCTGATACTATCCCTGTGTCTGTGTCTCAAGAAAAAATAGAACAATTAATAGATTTTCCATTATTAGAAGAAGATATACAACGATTACCAACAAAAAAAGAAATACAAACCAATGATATATCTGATATAATTGATAATGAAACTATAAATTATAATGATATGATGAAAAGTACCGAAAGTGAAAATGAAATGGATGATGCTGATATTAGAAAATTTTTAAATTTATAAATAATAAATAGATGATATAATATTAGGAATATTATTATTACCTTCATAATCAAATTTAATAAATACAGTCTTGTTATGTTCGCTTTCACTTGTATATTTTTTACTAGTAAGTGTATTTACATTAACCATTCCATTTGAAAAAATATATTTAACATTATTAAAATTATCAAACACTATAATAGGCGAAGGGAACATATAACTTAATATAGTTAATTCAAATATACCATCTGTATTATAATTGTTTTTTCTAAACCTATTTATCATACTAGTAAATAAATTTTGCGTTTCATTTGTTTTAACAGAGTCTTTATCTAAATATTTCCCAATATCACGACGTAATTCTATACTACGACTATCATTATTTATATTATTCATTATAAAATCAATAATATTTGCCTTAAATAAATTTGTTAATATATTCTGTAATTCTGAAAAATATCCTAAATTTCTTGATTCTTTGTCATATAAACTATTATGAAGCCAATAGTAACAATTTACATACGCTCTTATAATACTATTTTGATTTGGCATAATTTTTTGTATTAATTGTTTTCCCAATTCAATTAATTGAGGATGATTCTCTTCAATATTTACATCATGTTTAGATATTCTTTTCCTACCTATTTGTGGTATACTTTCTTTACCAAATAATTCTTTCATTATTTTTTTAATATTTAAATTCGAAGTTTTGATTATTTTTTGATTAACTCTATCACTAAATATAGTGTGATCTACAATATCACTTACATAATATGTATCTTCCATAATAATTTCTTTAAATTTAATACCATCTATCATCATTTCTTCTATAATTTTATTTATATTATCCATCATATCAGTTCTATACATTACAAACATACAACTATTATCTAAAAATTTACAATGTAAATTTTCACTACATTTATCTTTTGTTTTATTTACCTTACAATATTCCCTTACATTTGATACTTTATATTTTTTAAGATCAGGAAGTTCATTTATTATTTCAAATAATTTACTATTTTTTGCTTTTGATTCAACCATAGTCATAATTATTGTAAATAATTCTTCTTTTTTATTTTTAATATTTTTATTTCTAACAATACCTATTATACTTTTCTTCATATCCGTATTATTGGATAAATAATTCGATAATTCTAATCTAAATAAATTATACGCTTCATTTCTATATATTCTATTTCTTACATTAATACTACGCGAATCAGATGATTCGATCTCTTTATTACTTATCATATTATCTATAACATTTTCAATAGGTTGAAATTCATAATGCAAACCATATTTTTTTATTTTATTACTATTTAATAATATATTTTTAATTGGTATAATTAGTTGATTCATAAGATATATTGATGTAATATTATAGTCTGTTTTCTTTGTCATATTATAATACAATGTTTTTGCAATATAATCTAATTTTGTATTTTTGTCTAAATTATGCGCTTTATTTACACTATTATTAAATTCTTTTAATAGTTTTATAGTAGTATCAATATCCATTAAATCAGTTGTTTTCATATCATGAATACTTGATATATTAATATCTAATAATGATCCTGAGGGTTTTGTAGGTAATATTAATCCCGATTTTAATATAAGATATCTAACTTTATTTCTATCATCAATTATTTGTTTTTTAATTTCAACACCAAAACTTTTTATAGTCTTGGCAGTAATACTATAAGTAGAATTAATCGTATAAATAAAATTATCTATACAACTCATTCTATAATATAGTGTTAATTCCATTATAATTTTATTTATCATTTTATCATTTTTATTAAATAATTTTTGTAAAATTATTTTTTTATCTTTAGGTCCTTTGATTACACGATATATTGGAAAGTAATATTTCCCATCTTTTATTAATATTATAATATCACTATCATTATCCATATCATGATAATTTTCAACATTCAAACATAATAAATAATAATTTTCTATATATTCATCATTTTCTAAATTCTTTTTTACAATCTTTATTCTTTTCTCAAAAATATAATATATAATTCCTTTTTCATTTATAACACCTGGGAGTGCCAATAATTCACCCATTATATCATATTCAATATAATTACTATTTCTCAAATGTGTTATATAACTACTTCGATCTTTGAACATTGTTCTAATATCCCCATTATTTAAATATGTAAATATTATATCTTTTGTATCTTTTTCTATTGTTTCAATTGCAAGTAACTTTAATTTATCAATTGTAGTATTATAAATATGTGCTAATGCTGATAGAAAAAAATACGTATTATCTTTTACAGTATATTTAAAGAAAAATCCAGTTTTAGACTCTATCAAATAATGATTTTTTATTATATTATCATTTTTCCATACTGTATTGAAAAACTGATTTAAATATTTAGGTAAATAAATATATCTTCCATCTTGTATTTTATTACTATCTTGCAATATATATAATTTTTCTCCCAATCCACTATCTGTTTCTTCTTGTTCTTCTTTTACTTTTTGACCAATGCATTTCTTATAATAATTTTGTTTTTTCTTATTCATACTAATTTCTTGATCTTTCTTAAAACAACAAGGCATACATAGATCATTTGGATTATTACTTTTTGATAAAAATCCAATGTAAGAGTGTTCAGCATTTTCATCCGGATCACATGTAAAATAGTTATTTATACCATTTTCTCCCGATAATTTTATTGCTTTCACTGTAATCTGTTTCTTTTTACCATTCACTGTTATAACACTTGTTTTTTCATATGTATCTGTTTTAGTATTTAATTTATAACCCCTTTTATTCAAATCTTTTATATTTTCATTTGATACTATCAAGGGTCTTCTTTTCTTATCATCACCACTATTCTGACAACTACGTGTCCACTGACTTTGACCTTCTTCCGGTTTAAATCCAAGACGTTTTTTATCTAGACCAGTTATCTGTTTTACTGTAGTTGAATTCATATCATAATTAACAAATTCTATTACTTTATTTCTTCTCTTTGCTATTTTATTTAATTTTAACAGAATATCTTTAATTTTTTGATATTTAGGATTTTTAATTAAATATGTTTCAATATACAAGAAAATTAATACTTTTATAAATGACATTATCTCTTCTAATTGTTCTTTACTTCGTGCTCCAGTAATACGTATTTTATAATTATCAATCATTCTTCCTTGTATATCAATATTTATTCCAGGGGGTTTAGATTTAGGCATGGATTTTAGTTTTCTTAAATTTCTTCTAGTTTTACTTAAAATTTTATTATATTTAGTCTTTACATTATCTAATTCTATTGCCGATTGTTCAATTGTAATATTAAATTGTTTAGATATTTCATCTATCAATTCTTTATTAGATATCTCAAAATTTCTTAAAAAATATAGAATCCTTAAATGCATTTTTGTTTTATTTTCATAATTACTAACACGTTTATATCTAAGATAGGTTCCAAATTTACTCGTTGTTTCCTCTTTATTTGTATTAGATACTCGTTTCTTTGGTTCAATTACAAGAGATATATATGTATAAAAAAATCGACAAAAATCAGACAAATCATTATGATTAATCCTATATTTATCTGGAATGTTAAATTTTAAAATAGTATTAATAAAAGCGTACTTAAACATACTATCATCCGGTAATATTATTTTTATTTTTTTATTCTCACTATTTATTTTTAATAAAAGATCAAAAACATATTTATATGAAAGTTTAATATTATCCACAGTTGCTTTATTCTCTTCTTTCCATGTAATTTTATATTCCAATCTACCTGTTTCAGTCATTGAAATTGATATATATTTATTTTCTATTTCTCTATCTTTGATTTTAAATGATAGTCCATATGTAGAGTTTTCAAACCATTTACTTAAAATATCTATTTCTGTTATTTTTTGCGTTTTATCATAATATAATTTATAATTCAATTGTGAATCAGACGTCATATATTGAATAAACGGATATTCAGATGATACTATAAAATTATCAAATATTTTATAAAGATTATATTTTTCTTGAGATATAGTTCCTGTTAAATTTTTAGGATTATTTAAATTAATATGAATAATTGATTGTATTATATGATTTTCTTCAAAATATTTATTATATTGTTTAGAATGTGATTTTGTTTCTTCAACAATTGTATAAATTTCTCTTTCTAATCTAGTGTCATTTCTTATTATACTATACTCATTTAAATTTATATCTAACTCTTTAATATTATTATTATTTAATAGTTCTATAATATTTTCAAATCTTTCATAAGGAATAACAGGATAATATATATTTACATAGACTTCATAAATATTCTTCTTTTTATCAGATTCAACTTTATAATTTAATCCTAATTCATTTACTATATCTAACATATAAATTTCATTACATAACATATAATCTTCATAATCTCTTAAAATTTTATTTTCATCATCTTCTCGTTTAATTTTAATACCAAAACTATCTTTTAGATAACTCAAATTATTACGTAAATTTTCATATACTGAAATATTATCATTTGGTTTAATATCAATTTTAACCAATTCGTTTTTCCTAATCCATTTTTGCCCCAACATAACAAAATCAATCGTATTCTTAAAATTATATTCTGTCCAAAAATACTGATACTCTGGTAATAATTTAATATTTTCACCAAATTTAGGATTAAGAGGTATAGATACTGAAATTTTATTCCTCATATTTTTTATAGTGTCATCCATAAATATAAGTTCATTTCTAATATAATATTTTTCATAAACATCTTCAATTTTAACATCATATCCAATTGTGTCATTCATATCATCATACTCTAACTCTGTTGAATTAATATTTTTATTATTTTTAAAACTACTATCATTTATTGCTTCACTAATTAATTTAGCAGTATCTTTTATATTCTTATCATTGTCAATTACATCCATACTATATAATTTAGTTAATTCATCTAGATTAAAATCTTCCACAACTTCATCATCCAAGTCTTCTTGTGTTTGTTCTTTTATAGACTTTTCATCTTCATCCTCATCCATATCATTCACTTCTATTTCTTCATTTTCCATTTCATCTTCACCACCAACCATAGTTTGGATATCACTTGTAATCATATTTTGTTTAATTATATTACTTGTAATCATAGATTGTTCGTCATCATTGCTTTCCATTATAGTTTGTACCTCATGTTTTTCAGGTATTTCTTCATCAATCGTACCCCCAACCATAGTATTATTATAAGTTCTGTAATCTAATTCAATCTTACGTACTGCTGATTTAATTTTATTCCTAGCAATCATATAGTCATAATAATTAGAAGCGAATGAGTATTCTGTTTTTTTACCATTTAATGTATCAATATGTTTAGAGAACCATTCTTTCCCCATTTTCATTTCAATTGTTTTTTTCTTATTGCTATTTTTTATAATATTATTAAATTGATCAATAATATGATAACGATTAAAAAACGATTGATACCAATAATCACCATAAGTTGATATAAGTAAATCCATTTTCACTTTAGATAAAGTAGATAGTGTATCAAATAATGATTTATTTTTAATATTTTCTAATATATCATCTACTTCCTTGTCAATAAAAGATCCTATGAATATATATACATTATATTGTATTCGTCTATTATTATTTTTATATTTATGAATTATTTTTATCGGAGATATATTTGCCATATTATATGTTATTATGAATTGTTAGAAAATTATTAAATATTAATATATATAATTTAATTTAATATATTTGTATA
>Ga0214919_10004171_pt1 | contig 21243 bp, 17 predicted proteins | sample LL1503_MetaG_FD_177994 | JGI IMG/M metagenome (GOLD analysis project Ga0214919, IMG submission 177994) | Freshwater microbial communities from Lake Lanier, Atlanta, Georgia, United States - LL-1503 | ecosystem: Environmental > Aquatic > Freshwater > Lake | place: USA: Georgia | collected... | reverse complement strand
ACCGACCAAGCAGGTGCTGCAGAAATTTGATCACGCGGCTATTTTCCTGCTCATTGCCGGGACTTACACGCCTTTCTTATTGGTGACGTTACGCGGACCTTGGGGCTGGAGTTTATTTGGGGTGGTCTGGGGATTGGCGCTAACGGGGATCGTGTTAAAATTTTGGTTCGCCGGACGCTTTCGCCTCGTTTCGACCCTGATTTATATCGGCATGGGTTGGCTCGTGATGATCGCCCTCAAACCGCTGCGGGCGGCGCTGCCAGGCGCGGGATTGGAACTCTTGCTGGCGGGAGGTCTATGCTACACGGGCGGCACGATTTTCTATCTCTGGAAGCGTCTGCCTTATCATCATGCGATCTGGCACCTCTGCGTCTTAGGGGGCAGTGCCTGTCATTGGTTTTCGATTTTTTTCTACGTGTTGCCAGCTGCACCCTGAGTCCATCGCCACCCTGTGTTAATCGCTCTGCATAAGCCCTACGGCGTTCTTTCGCAATTTACGCCCGAGCCCGGCTCGCGTTGGCGTACCCTCGCGGAATTCAAACTGCCGCCCAAGGTCTACGCCCTCGGCCGACTCGATGCTGATTCGGAAGGTCTTTTGCTTTTTTCGGATGAATTAGGTCTCAACTCTCGTTTGCTTGATCCTGACGCGGCGCACCGGCGCGAATACTGGGTGCAGGTCGAGGGCGTACCGACTGCTGAAGCGCTGGCGCAACTCGCGCGGGGCGTGAAGATCGGTGACTACACGACTCGGCCGTGCACGATTCGTCGGCTGGAACCTGTCCCCGCGATCTTGCCTCGAGATCCGCCTATTCGGGTGCGCAAAACTATTCCCGATTGCTGGCTCACGCTGGAGTTGATCGAGGGCAAGAATCGACAGGTTCGGCACATGACGGCCGCGATCGGTCATCCAACTTTGCGGTTAATGCGTCGCCGTATGGGGCAATTTTCGCTTGGCGATTTACCCACCGGTCAATGGCGCGAGTTGACCGCGGTGGAGCGGGCTGCCGTGTTTGCGTAGTGGCTGATGCGCGCCGACGACTGATGAGCGACTGGCTTAGTTCACCCCGTTGGTGATAACGGCCGACTAATTAATTCAAGGTTTTTTCCCTGCAAATAAGCGATCAATCAGTCGGTTAACAGAGACGGTTGATGACTCGCGCAAGGGGATGGTGGTGACAAGACTGGCGGAGGCAAAGGCTTGTGATTTTTGCGGCTCGCGTGCGTCGATCTGGAGGTAGACGAGGTGCTCGCCGAAATCCCAGCCCCAACGATCTTGGTAAACAATGACCGCCTGGGTCTCCTCCGGCATCATCGTGAGCGGGCCGATTTCAACTTTTAAACCGCGCGCCTGCAGCGCGACCGCGATTTGGTGATCGAGCCCATGGTTGTCGCTCGGGTTGTGGATAATAAAAAACCGCTGATTGTGCGCGAGGTCGTAACCTTTTTCGATGTGCGCATCGTATGAGGCGCAGCCACTCAGCAGTAGGCTTAAGATAAATAGAAAGCCTAGGGGGAATCGAGACGCGGCAGTTTTCATGCGGAAGGCTCTGCCCAAACTTGAGCGAGATGAACGAGAGTTTCAACGGCTTTTGCCATGTCTTGCAAGCTGACCCATTCCCGAGGGCTATGCACTTCATGCATGCCGCAGAAAATATTAGGTGTGGGGAGGCCGCGCTGGGTGAGGCTGGATCCATCCGTGCCGCCGCGAATGGGAGAGGAATGCGGGGTGAGGCCGGCGCGCCGAATGGCGGTTCGCGCGTATTCCACCGGGCGCAGATCTTTTTCCAGCCAGTAGCGCATATTGCGATATTGTTCCGTAAACGTGAGCGTTAAGCGGGCTTGGGGTTCGGCGAGGCGGAGTGCGGCCGTAATATTTTCGAGCTGCGCGCGCTGCGCCGCAAGCCCCGCGAGTTCGAAGTCGCGCAGGATGAGCCGAACTTTCGCGTGCTCAGAGGTCCCGCTGCATTCGATGGGATGAATGAAGCCCGCGCGGCCCGCGGTGCGTTCGGGTGATTGCTCGGGCGGTAAGGTCGCCACAAAACGACCGGCGAGGCGCAGCGCATTGACCATGACGCCCTGGGCCCAACCCGGATGAGCTGCTACGCCCTGAATTTCCAGGACGGCGGCATCGGCACTGAAAGATTCAAATTCAATTTCGCCCGGCGAAGATCCGTCCAGCGTGTACCCGCAGACGGCGCCGAGCTGAGCGAGGTCGAGCTTGGTCACGCCGCGGGCGATTTCTTCGTCAGGATTAAAGCACAGTCGAATGGGCCCATGGGCGATTTCGGGATGCTGCTGCAGATGGCGCACGGCACTCATGATAACGGCGATGCCCGATTTATCATCTGAGCCTAGAAGCGTCGTGCCGCTGGCGGTAATAATATCGTGCCCCAGCGCGGCGCGGAGAAAGGGCGTGGTGTCGATCGACAGCACTTGCGTGGGGTCATCGGGCAAAATGAGGGGCCGGCCATCGTACGCGCGGTGGACAATCGGCCGGGCGGCGCTCGGCAAATTAGTCGCCGTGTCGACGTGCGCAAACCAAGCGATCGTGGGGATTTTTTTTTGCGCAGTAGCGGGAAGCGTTGCGAGCACGTAGCCGTGTTCCGTCAGCAGGACATCGGTTAACCCGATGGCGAGCAGCTCTTGCTGAAGCAGGCGGAGCAGGTCCCATTGCCCCTGCGTGCTCGGCGTGGTGGGCGATTGCTCATCGCTGCGCGTGTCGATTTGGACGTAACGCAAAAAACGCGCGAGCAGGTCGGCAGTGTCGATAGACATAATCTCACAGTGCTGAGGCCGACTTGATCGACAACTCGAAATCTACGCCGGGTGCATCGGTTTTGGATTTGCTAGACCTGATAAGCGAAGGGAGGATTTATGCATGATCTCTTATCGCTTTCTATTAACGGGATTTTTGTTGTGGGGTTGGCTCTCCGCAGCTCGGGGCGCGACGCTGAATCACGGTTTCGATCCAGTGCGACTGGGGCGGCTTGATGCCGTCATTCAGGATAATATTAATCAACACCAGTTGGCTGGGGCCGTCATGTTCATTGCTCGTGATGGCCAGACGGTGCATTTAAAGGCCTACGGGCAGCAGGATATTGAGCAGGGGAAGGCGATGCCAACTAATGCGATTTTTCGCATCGCTTCCATGAGCAAGGCCATCACGACCGTGGCGGCGCTCATGCTGTATGAGGAAGGGCATTTCATGTTAAATGACCCCGTCGCCAAATACCTGCCGGCCTTTGCGCATTCGATGGTGGCCGTGCCACCACCAGCGGGTTCGCCGCCGGAATTTAAATATGTTACCGTGCCCGCACTGCGACCGATCACGATCCGCGATCTCATGCGACACACCGCAGGTTTGACCTATGGGGATGGCTTGGCGGTCGATGATTATAAAAAAGCTAATGTTTATGGTTGGAATTTCACGGCACATGATGAGCCAATTCGCGACGCGATCGATCGACTGGCAAAATTGCCTTTGCATGGTCAGCCCGGTGAGCAGTGGCAGTACGGCTTTGGAACCGATGTGCTGGGCTACCTCGTTGAAGTTATCTCGGGACTGCCGCTGGACCGGTTTATCGCTGAGCGGATTACGGGACCCTTGCAGATGAAAGATACGAGTTTTTATTTACCCCTAGAAAAAGCCGATCGTTTAGCCAATGTTTACGGCATTATTAATGAGCAGCTCGTCTTGAGGGAAACCGCCGCAAAAAGTGACTACGTGCAAGGTCCACGGAAATGTTTTTCTGGTGGGGCAGGCCTGCTATCTACCATCACTGATTACGGTCGTTTTCTGCAGATGCTGCTGAATGAAGGCGAGCTCGATGGGGTTCGTTTGCTCAGCCCTAAGACGGTCCAGTTAATGCATGCGAATCACACCGGGACAAAATATGCCCGCGATAATCATGCCTTTGGGCTCGGTTTTTGGGTTAATGATGATCCGGGCTTCTCGGGTGAACTCATCAGTGCGGGAGCCTACGGTTGGGGAAGTGCTTATCACCCGCAATATCTGGTCGATCCACAGGAAAAGATTGTCGCGATTTTCATGACCCAACTGATCCCCGCGGGTAATATTGGCCTCAATCAGAAATTTAAGATTCTGATGTATCAGGCCTTGATTAAATAAATGCTGGAGGACTCTCGTCGTCAGGGTAACTTTCGACAAGGAACTAGCGTCCTATTTATTGGTCTCAGAAATTGCCCCTGTCTCTAATTCTTTTTTATGAAATCAAAAATTATCTTAATCTTACATCTCAGCTGGTCCTTGCTGGTCGTAGGCTGCGTTGGTACAGGTCCCAGCACCCAAGAGGGCGCCGTCGCTGGCGGCGTTCTGGGCGCTATTGCTGGGGCCATAATCGGGAATAATTCTGGTAACGGCAAAGGGGGCCAAGGGGCTCTGATGGGAGCGGCGGTGGGATCTATTTTGGGTGGGACGATTGGAAATCAGGCCGACCACAGAAATGGCACGATCTATGGCTCCGAGCAGGCTGCGACCACGCAGATCATCGCCGAGTCGCCACCTCTGCCGCCGCCGCCGCAGCGGCAGGTGGTCGTCTATCAGCGTCCCGCGCCGACCGCGCTGTGGATTGAAGGCCACTGGGAATTTGACGGCCGTGGGTATTACTGGGTGGACGGACGCTGGGAAATCCCGCCCCCACGTTATCATCACTATGTGGCGCCGCGCTGGGAGCACCGTGCGCGGGGCCACGTTTACATCCGAGGCTACTGGCGGCTCTGAGCCGTTGTTCTAAGCTGCCGCGGCGGGTGGTGGTTATTTAACACCGCCGAGCCCGCGGCGCTCGAGGAACGGCGCGATGTCGGGATCGCCCCCGGTAAAGTCGCGGAACAGCTTCATGGCGTCTTCGCTGCCGCCACGAGATAGCAGCTTCTGCCGAAGGCGATCGCCATTGGCGCGGGTGAGGCCGCCATGCGCCTTGATCCAGTCAACGGTCGTGGCGTCGAGCACCTCGCTCCAAAAATAAGAATAATAACCCGCCGAGTAGCCTCCCCCAAAGCTGTGAGAGAAATAAGTGCTGCGGTAGCGTGGCGGTACGGGAGCAAAATCTAGGCCCGCCTTTTTTAGCACGGCAGTCTCGAAGGCGAGGACGTCGTCCGCCTCGATCTTATCGGTGGCGCTGAGTTGATGCCAGGCTTGGTCAATCAGATTGGCCGCCACTAATTCCGTGGTGGCAAAACCTTGGTTAAATTTATTCGTCGCCTCTACTTTCGCCAGCAGCTCGGATGGGATCGCCGCCCCCGTCTGATAGTGCTTGGCATAGTTGGCTAAGATCGATGGCCAAGCGGCCCACATTTCATTTATTTGTGAGGGAAATTCGACGAAATCCCGCGGCACGCTGGTGCCAGCAAAGCGTGGATATTTGACGTGGGAAAACATGCCGTGCAGGGCGTGACCAAATTCATGGAAGGCCGTCCGGACTTCATCGTGCGTCAAAAGCATCGGCTCACCAGCGGGGGGCTGGGTGAGATTGAGGTGGTTCGCAATCACGGGGCGGGTGCCGCGTAAGCCATTTTGCGAGACGTAGGCATTCATCCAGGCGCCCCCATTCTTATTGGAGCGGGCGTATAAATCGGCAATGAAGATGGCGAGTTGGGTGCCATCGGCTTCGAACACATCAAACACGCGGACCGTCGGTTCGTAGACTGGCAGATCGTGACGTTCCTTAAAGGTGAGGCCGTAGAGCTGGCCGGCGGCAAAGAAAACGCCGTCGAGCAGGACACGGTTTAGCTCGAAGTACGGTTTGAGTTGGCTCTCGTCGAAATCATATTTCGTCTGGCGAACTTTCTCCGCGTAATATTGCCAATCGGCGGCGCCGAGGGCGAAGCCGCCCTTTTCTTGATCAATGATGGCTTGCATGTCGGCGGCTTCGCGGCGCGCGTTGGCCACGGCGGGTGGTCCGAGTTGGGCGAGCAATTTATTGACGACATCGACTGACCCAGCGGTCTGCTCTTCGAGCGAAAAGGCCGCATAAGTGGGGTAGCCGAGGAGGCGGGCGCGCTCGGCGCGTTTTTGGGCAAGGGCTGCGACGATGGCCCGATTATCAAATTCACCGCCCCGACTGCCGCGGGCGAGTGAGGCGGCCATGACTTTAGCGCGGGTCGCGTGATTCGTGAGCGACGTGAGCGGGGGTTGTCCGGTCGTATTTTGGAGGCGGATTTTATATTTACCGTCGTGCCCTTCCGCCTTAGCGGCGGCCGCCGCCGCGGTAATTTCTGCTTCAGAAAATCCCCCCAATTCCTCCCGCGTGTCGATCCACACGGCGGAAGCAGCGACTTCTTTTAAAGTGTTTTGGGTGAAGCTGGTTTGGAGCGTCGCCAGCTGACGGTTGAGTGCTTTTAATTTCTCTTGATCAGCGGGAGCCAGTTTGGCGCCGGCGCGAACAAAATCTTTGTAGTAGCGCCAAAGTACTCGTTGGGATTCGGCATCTAGGCCGAGAGTTTCCCGGGCCGTGTAAAGCGTTTCGATGCGCGCAAAGAGAACGGGATTAAGACGAATAGCGTCCGAGTGAGCCGACAATTGCGGGGAAAGCGTCCGTTGCAGTTTCTGTAGTTCGGGGTTGGTGTTACAGCTCGCGAGGCTCCCAAAGATCGTGCTGACCCGGGAGAGCAGTTCGCCCGCCCGCTCCAGGGCGACGATGGTGTTGTCGAAAGTTGGGGCACTCGGATTATTAGCGATGCTTTCAATTTCCTTGAGGTGGGCCGCCATGCCTAAAGCAAAACCAGGAGCAAAGTGTTCGTTTTTAATTTTATCAAATTGCGGGTATTGAAAGGGCAGGGGGCTTTCGCTGAGGAGGGGGTTGTCAGTCATGGCGGAAGCAGTAACGGCGGCGGGAAGTCCCAGGGGTTGCGCCAAGGTTATGATAAAAGATAAGACGAGCAGGGATAAGCAACAGTGGTCAGTGGTTTTCATCGGTGAAAGAGGCTGAGAGCAGAGGCCTTGGTTGGGTTTCGGCAAGATTTTTGGCGCTGGCTGGCCCACATAATTTACCGCGTTAGTCGGCGCACTTGGCCCGAGACAAGATTGCAAAAAAGCAATTCACCGTCGGCAGGATTTCGGCCGAAGCTAACCACTGCGTTAGGCTCTTTAGCGATCTCGGTGAAGTGACCGGCCGACTTTGGCGGAAGTGCGAAGATGCGCCCGCTGGCGAAATCAGCAAAAATATAGGTGCCACTGAGTTCGGGCAAGGCTGGGCCGCGGTAAATTATACCGCCGGTCACCGAGGCGCCTAATTTGCGGTCATAATCTGCGGTCGGCTCAGCCAGTCCCGCGCGGGGCTGGGCTTTGCCAAAGGCTTGTTTCCCCTCGCGCAGGGGCCAGCCATAATCTTGGCCGGGTTTGAGGATATCGACCTCCTCGATCAGGTTTTGGCCGACATCACCTGTTATCCAAGTGAGACTGGGCGCATCGTAGGAGAAACGCCAAGCGTTCCGCAGGCCCGTCGCCCAAGTTTCAGTCCGTAATTTAATTGGATCGATGGGCTTGCCGCGATGCGCCCGCGTTTCGATGAAAGGATTGTCGGCCGGCACCGCGTAAAAAGCTTCACCTTGGGCATCTAAGTGCACGGCTGGATCGTTGTTGGGGCGGAGGTTGCCCGGCTGACGATCGACATCAATTCGGAAGATCGCCGCAAAAAATCCTTTATCGATGTGCCCGCCATGATCAAAAGCGTCGCCGCCCGCTCCGCCGTCTCCGCAGGAAAAATAAAGATAACCGTCCGGACCAAAATGCACGTCGCCGCCGTTATGGTTGCCTGCCGGATCAAGTTGCGTGATGAGCGGTTGCTCGCTGGCGACATCGACCTGCCCAAGGTCTGTCGGCGTAACTTTAAATCGAGCAAGCCGTTGGTGTAATTTGCCCGCAATTTTCAGACTATAATACACATAAATTTGGTGATTCTCAGCAAAGCGCGGGTGCACCGCGAGGCCGAGCAGGCCGCACTCCCCGCCGTTCTCAAACTTGCCGTCGCGGGGCTGGGTGAGGTCGAAAAAAAGTTGTTTGCGCGGCTGGTTTGCGCGGAGGCCGGTGACGAGTTGGACGGTGCCATTTTTTTCTAAGACCAAGAGGCGATCACTTTGCTCAGGGATTTCGGCGAGCCCGAGCGGTTGATTAAAGGTGAGACCACCGAGGGCGTCAGCTGTTTGATAAGGGACTGGACTCGCCTGAGTGTATGAGGTGCTAAACAGGGCGAGCAAAAGGGTAGCGAGACGCATAGGGGTATTTCGAAGAGGGGATTCGCGGAAGCCATTAAGCAACATACAAGGCCTATTAAGTATTCATAGATTCAAAATTTTCAAGGAGTGCTCTGAGCGCGGGCGATTTTTATCAAGCGAGTCGTCCGACCGCCTCCGTCGCGCGGCCGGATGTTAGCTGCGGGATCGAGGGACTAACATCGCTGTTGCCTCATGGAGCAGACGAATTGAGCATCTGTGCATGGCTAAACCGAAGATCAAGTGCGGCGTCGCGGGCGTGGGCTCGCTCGGCCAGCATCATGCGAGGATCTATGCGATCTTGCCGGCAGCGGAGCTGACCGGTATTTTTGAGGTGAGCGATGCTCGCGCGGCCGAGATTTGTGCGAAATATAATTGCCGCCGCTTTGCGACGATTGCGGAATTAGGCGAGGCGTGTGATGCCATCAGCGTCGTCGTTCCGACGGATCAGCACGCGCCGGTGGCCCTACCGTTACTGGCGCAAGGCTGTCATTTGCTCATCGAAAAACCTTTATGCGCTAATCTGGCTGAAGCGGAGCAGGTCCTCGCCGCGGCGCGGGAGCATCGCTGTCTCGTCCAGGTTGGCCACATCGAGCACTTTAATCCGGTGATGAGTTATTTGGAAAAGCACACGGGGCATCCCCAGTATATTACCACCGAGCGACTGGCGCCTTATCAACCGCGCGGCACGGAGGTCGGCGTCGTGCTTGATCTCATGATTCACGATATTGGGATTGTGCTAGCCTTGGTGAAGTCACCGATTCGCAAGATCGATAGCGTGGGCATTACAGTGCTCTCCAAGACGGAAGATATCGCGAACGCGCGTATTGAATTTGAAAATGGCTGCGTGGCTAATCTCAGCGCGAGCCGAATGAGCCTGAAGAAAAATCGGGAGATCCGCGTCTTTCAAGATAACGCGTATCTATCGTTGGATTTCATGAACCAAAAAGGGCACCTCGTGAAAAAGAGCGATATCATTGCCTATGGTTTGAAAATGAAAATCGGACTCGTGCCTGCGGGCGACGCGAGTTCGATTCCGGTCCACGAAATTCCGATCGAGAAAGGTGAGCCCCTGGCGATTGAGTTAGCCCATTTTATCGAAAGCGTGCAGGAAGCGAAGCAACCTAAGGTCGGTGGTGCCCTCGGTAAGTGAGCGCTCGAAGTTGCCATCACGATTACGGAGCAGATTCGGCGAGCGGCGCAAAGATGAGCAATTCCCCCTCCTCGATGCGCTTGCCGTTGCCCACTTCAGGTGCGGTGGATCTGCTGATTGTCGCCGGCGAGCATTCCGGCGATGAGCACGCGGCGCGACTGGTGCAGGCTTTGCGGGTGACTCACCCGACGCTCCAGATTTGTGCCTTGGGCGGTCCCCGACTCGCGGCGGCCGGAGCTCAACTCCTCTATGACCTGACGGCGTCATCCTCCATGGGGTTGGCGGTGTTAGCTAAGTTTTCTTTTTACCGTGCTTTGATCGCCGAAGTGGTAAGCTGGATTGGGGTGCAGCGACCCCGCGCCGTTTGTTTGGTCGATTCATCCGGTCTCAATTTGCGGATCGCGCAGGGCTTATTTGCCCGCGGTTTTTCGGCTAAGGCCGGTGGTCCCACCAAGACACTTTATTATATCAGTCCGCAAATCTGGGCCTCCCGGGCCGGTCGCCGGTTTAAAATGGCGGAGCAACTTGATAGCTTAGCGGCGATTTTCCCTTTTGAGCCGGCGTGTTATGCTGACACCGCGTTGCCGGTTGAATTTGTGGGCCATCCCTTTGTGGCGCCTGATTATTTGGCGCCGGTCGCCTTTGATCCGGCGGGGCCCGTTTTGCTCTTGCCGGGGAGTCGCCGGCAGGTGGTCGCACGAATTTTCCCTCTCTTGCTCGCGGCTTACCGTCAGTCCGGTACGACCCGACCGGCCGTAGTCCTTTATCCGAGTGAAGAAATTCTCGCAACGCTGCAAGCGGCCCCCTTGCCGACTAATATTACCTTTCTTCGCACCGGAAAATTAGCCGAGCCGGTGGGGGCAGCCGCGGTCTTGACGGCCAGTGGTACGATGTCGATGCACTGCGCCTTGGCGGGAATTCCGGGGGCCATCACTTATAAAACCGACCTAGTAACTTATCTATTGGGTCGCTGGCTGGTGAAGGTAGAATTTATTGGGATCGCGAATCTGTTGCTCAAGGAGTCGATGTATCCCGAATTTATTCAAGGGGCCGCGACCCCGGCGGCTCTGGCGGCGGAGTTACGGGCAAGTTTAGCGCAGCCAGCGCGGCAGCAGCGGACGCAAGCGCAAGCGGAGCGTTTGCGGCAAATATTACAGGGCTCACAGCCCGGGGCGGCCGCGGCTTGGTTAGCTGGGCACTTGGCCAGTGGCTCCTTAGGACGCGTGCGGAGCGTTCAATGAGTGAGCGACTTGCGGCCAGAGGGCGGCGGTACGGTCAGCGAGAATAGCCTGACATTTGGCGACCTCAGCCTCGCGTTGAGCTAAATTCTCCTCAGCGATCTCGGCGAGGTCATCCAGATTATAGAGAAAAACATTCGCTAATTCCGCCGTCGCGGGATCGACATCCCGCGGCAGCGCGAGATCGATCAGGAAGAGCGGTCGCGCGGGGCGCTGTTTGATGCCGGCCTCGATTAGCTCCCGCGTGAGAATAAAATCAGGGGAGGAGGTGGAGCTCGCGATAATGTCGGCCTCGGCGATGGCCGCGGGAAGATCCGCTAAGCTTAAAGCCCAGCCTCCCGCGTGGGCGGCGGCCTCTTCGGCTTTGGCCAGGGTGCGACTGGCTACGGTGATCGCGGTGGCGCCGCGACTCTGAAAAGCTTGCACGGTCTTGAGGCCGATGTCGCCGGCGCCTACGACCAAGATTTTTGTCTGGGCGAGTTCGCCAAAGATGCGGCCGGCTAAATCGACGGCCACGGTCGCAATGCTGATTTGACCGGCGCCGATGCCGGTGTTGGTCCGGATGTGTTTAGCTGCTTGGAAGGTTTTTTGGAAAACACGATTGAGCACGGGTCCCGTCCAATGCTGCGCGAGCGCCGCCTCGTAGGCCTGCTTAACTTGGCCGAGAATTTCGGTTTCCCCCAAAATTTGGGAATCGAGGCCAGCGGCGACGGCGAATAGGTGCCCGATGGCCGCCTCGTTTTGGCGCAAGATAACCACCGAATCTAATTCGGCGGTCGTGCAGCCGGTAACGGCGCTCAAGGCGGCGTGCAGGGCAGGGAAAGCGGCGTTACTGGACGCTACCCCGTAGAGTTCGACACGGTTGCACGTGTTCACGAGGGCAAATTCGCCCACCTCGGCGATCTGACCGAGGCGGCTGGCCAGTGCGCTCGCGCGCGCGGCATCTAGGGCTAGTTTTTCGCGCACCGCCAGTGAGGCGGTGTGGTGGCTGGCGCCGAGTTGAAAAAGAATAGCGGGATGCGAGGCCATCATTCAACGAGGGGTCAGGATGACGGGCTGGTAGCCGTGACGATCGGCGTTGACGGGCCCCAGCGAGAGGAGGGCCAGGCCAAATAAAATGAGGCACACCCAAGCGAAACGAACGGAGACCAGTCGACCGCGCCAGCGAAGGAGCAAGACAATCAGGTAAGCCAGCCACACGCCCACCGTGACCATGAGTTTGGGAAGGTGCACCGATTCAATATTGCGCACCCACCAAGCAGCGCCGACCGACAAAGAAATACTGAGCAGGGTAACGCCGAGCAGAACGAGGCGGTAGTTGATTTGTTCCAGTTGAACGACGGAGGGGAGAAACCAAAATAAACCATTGAGGCGTTTATTTTTGAGGCTCCAATTTTGCAGGAGCTGCATGAGGGACGTCAGCGTGAGCAAACCGAAAACTCCGTAGCTAAAAACGGCGAGAGCCGCATGGGCTTCAATCCACGGATTATTACCAAAAAGTTTCTGCCCGCGGACTAAATCCCACTGGGGAATAAGGAGCGAAACGAGCGCGAGGGTTGCCGCGTAACCGGCGGTGAATAGCCCGAGCAGGCTAACGCGGAAAGTGGAGCCGACGAAGAAATAAACCAGCATTGCCGACCACGCGACGAATTGAACGATTTCAAACGTATTGCCCAAGGGGCAGCCTCGCCCCGCAAGACCGCGTTGGTACAGGCCGAGCCATTGGAAGCCCCAGCCGCCAATGAGCAGGATATTGAGCATCGTCCGCAGTCCCGCGGGTGAATGCCGCCGGGTGAGTCCGATCAGGCCGACGAGAAAACCCGCGAGGTAGAGGAGGGCGCCGAGCCAGAGAAGAGCACGGTCAGTGAGGAGTGAGGCCATCGCATTAATTTGGCGGCAGCTGCCCTGTGCCGCAAGGATTACAGCAGAAAATTAATTGCCGCGTCACTTCGTGGGCGAAGTTGGGGTGGTAGATTTTTGCGCGACCCAGAATCGGCAGTTGTCAGAAAAATTGCGCACTTTGGGCGTTTCGCTCGCGAGTTCATTGCGGGTGGCGTCCTCAATATGAACCCAATGAGTGGAGGCTAGGTCTTCCAGCACTTCGCGGCGGTCCGGCAGATGCATAAAGGTGTTGCCTGTTTCATCGCTGAAGTAGCGGTCCCCGAATTCTAATAAACGCGGATTTTGTTCACCGCGGGCCCAGCGCGCCGCTTCTTTGGCCCACTCCTTCAGGTCGGCCGGATCTTCGCGATCGTGCGTGGTAAAAATAAAGTGGGCGTCGGGGCGGCAGGCCTGATGCAGCGCCGTCAAGGCGGCGCGCCGCTGGGCGCGGCCGGGAATTTGCATCAAACCGTTAAACATAAATAGGACGCCACCGTAGGGTTGGTGGTTGAAGGGAGGATTGGTCAGCGGCTGCGTCGCATCGGCCGGCAGGAAAGTGAGACCAGTGATGCCCTGCTCTTGGGCGAGATTGATGGCTTGTTCGATTAATTCAGAGGCGAAATCAAAGGCCGTGATTTGCCGGTAGCCTTGATGCCATAGCCCCACCGCCACGCGGCCGGCACCGCAACCGGCTTCCAGGAGCGGCACCGTTTGATCGGGAAAATATTTTTGAATCAAAACCAACTCTGATTTCCACAAGCCAATAAAATGGGCCGCGCGCGTGTAATGCAGCACCGTGTTGATGGCATTAAAGTCGGCGCAAACGGTCGCAGCCGTGATTTTTTCTACCGAAGGTTCCAAGGAAAGTTAAGGGTCGAAGGTCGTGGGGACTTTGCGCGGATAAGTGCGGGCGGAATAGTTTTCCGTCAGCCCCGCCGCGCTTACTCAAATTTTCTTGCGCCAAGCGGCGATGAACATGCCGTTGGCGTTGAGATCTTGCGGCCAGAGGGTCAGAGCGGAAAGGGCTGAACCCAAGGAAGTGAGGGGGAGTGGTTCCAATTCCGGATGCGCTGCGGAGAAGGCCTCGGCTAGCGCGGTGGTTTCCGCGCGAGTGAGGGTGCAGACGGCGTAGATTAAGCGTCCGCCGGGCTTTAAGGAGCCGGCCACATGGTCAAGCAGTTGGCGCTGCACCGCCGCAAGTTCGCGGACATCTTGCGGGGTGGTGGTCCAGCGCGCGTGCGGGTTGCGTTGCCACGTCCCGACCCCGCTACAGGGTGCATCGACGAGAATGCCATCAAATTTAGTTTTAGTGGGAGGTTTCGCGGTCCCTTCCCAAGGCACAGTGCGGAAGTTAAAAACCTGCGCCCGCGCCGCCCGCTCTTTAAGTTTAGCTAACCGGCGAAGGGAGCGGTCGCTGGCCCAGAGCAGACCCTTGTTCTGCATTAAATCGGAAAGATGCATCGTCTTGCCGCCTTCGCCGGCGCAAGCGTCCCACCACGTTTCGCCTGGTTGGGGGGCCGCCGCCAAGCCGACGAGTTGAGAAGCTAGGTCTTGAATTTCAAACTCCCCGCTTTGGAATTCTGGGGTGCGGTAGAGGTCGGTAATCCCAGTGTAGCGCAGGGCGTCTGGTGATTGGGGGGCCGGAAAGAAATGGCTCAGCTTTTTGGTGAGGGCGCTGCCGGTGCCGGCTTTAGCGCGAATCCAGAGGGCGGGTTCGCGTTGCCACTGCGTGAGCATGGCGGGTGGGATGACGTCCATTTCAGCTTTGAGCCAGTCCGGGACCGCGCGCGCCGCGAGAGTTTCCGCTTTTAAGCTCGCGGGATTATGATCAAAGCGCTGTTGGCAATCGAGGGCGGCGATCAGTTGAGTTTGCCGAGAATCTTTTTCATTCAGCCAGCGCCACCAGCGATAATAAGCAAAGACGGCTCGACTGATTCCGCGGCGTTCACCGGGGGCGGTGAAAAGGCGACTCTGCGTCAGCGATTCGCGCAGCGCTTGATCGGCGGGCGTGCCCGTCGCCACGAGTTGGAGGACGCGCGCGGCGTTGTTGATGATCGAAGATTCAGCCATGAGGATCCCACGGTGGCTCGCGGATGGAGCCGAAGTGGCGTGGGGTTTAGGTTCGTTTGCTCCAGCGTCGAGATTCTTTGATTTCGAGGCGGCGGGCCTCCACTTGCGTTCCCGCCACTGCGGGGTGGTTGCGTAATTCCTGAAAGGCCGCCGCTGACACGCGCCAGTTGAGGCTACCTGGCGCTTCGGCGAGGGGCATGACGTTTCCGTCGAAAATGAAACCCAATTTAATGCGCGTGTCACCGCCGGCGGCCATAATCGTAGTCCGCAGTTTTTGGAGAAAATCGGGTAAGGTGGGGTGCTCGGGGTGGAGCAGCCACGTGATCTCGCGGATGGCACCGGGCAGGTGCGCATCGAGGGGATAGCATTCTTTGATGTTGAGGCGGGCGCCATCGTTCCCGCGCATGACAGTTCCCAGTAGTACCGCGGGTTGATTTTCTGCTAAAATTTTTCCGTAATTTTCGTAGGCCTCTGCATACATATTAACGGCTAAGGTCGCCCGTTTGGTGGCTAAATTGAAAAAGGCCCAGGGGCGATTATCGCGGCGGGAAAGTTTTTTCGTAATGCCGGAGACGATGCCGCAGAGACGGAATTCGATTCGGTCCCCTTCGAGAAGGATTGTTTCTTCGGTGTGCGTGGTGAGCGCCTCGGCGAGCCCGAGGTAAGCATTCATGGGGTGACCCGAAATATAAAATCCGAGGAGTTCTTTCTCAAACTGAAGTTTTTCGGCGGGAGTAAAATCGGGATGCCGCGCGGTCCCCGTCTGCGTCGCATGAGTTTTGCCGACCGGGGCGGGCTCGTTGAGTTCATCAAGAAAAGAATGCTGCCCCGCCGCGATATCGCGGGCCCGCGCGGCGGAGGCCGCGAGCGCTTCATCAATGCGCGCAAACAACGCGCCGCGCGGTTCACCCGAGAAATCAAAAGCCCCGGTTTTAATTAAATGCTCGAGCACGCGCTTGTTGAGGGCGCGGGCATCAACGCGCGCGATAAAATCCTGGAAGTCCTTAAATGGACCATGCGCTTCGCGTTCCGTAATTATTTTGAGCGCCGCTTGTTCGCCCACGCCCTTAATACCGGCTAAACCAAAGCGAATGGCTCCGGTGGTGCTGGGAGCGGAACTGCTGCCGGTCGGTGGGCGAGCGGGTAGGGGGGTGAACATCGCCCTGCTTTCGTTCACATCTGGTCCGAGGACGGTGAGGCCCATGGCTTCGCACTCAGCGACGAAGTGCGCGACTTTTTCGGAGTTGCCCAGTTCGGAGCTGAGCATCGCCGCCATGAATTCAACCGGGTAATTCGCTTTGAGGTAGCCGGTCTGATAGCTGAGGACGGCATAAGCAGCGGAGTGCGACTTATTGAAACCGTAACCGGCAAACTTATTAAGAATATCGAAAATTGAGTTAGCCGTTTTATCGTCGATGTTGTTTACCCGCTTAGCGCCCGCGACAAAGTTGGCGCGTTCCTTGGCCATAGCGTCAGCATCCTTTTTGCCCATCGCGCGCCGGAGCATGTCGGCGCCGCCTAAAGTGTAGCCGGCAATAATCTTGGCGGCTTCCATGACTTGCTCTTGGTAAACCATGATGCCGTAAGTTTCGCGGCAAACCTCTTCGAGTAATGGGTGCGGATAGGTAACCGTACTCGGCTCTTTTTTGCCGCGCACGTAATCGGGAATCCACTCCATCGGGCCGGGGCGGTAGAGCGCGATGAGCGCCACAATTTCCTCAATCGAGGAGAGACCGATTTGTCGGCATAAATTCTGCATGCCGCCTGACTCGAGTTGAAATACGCCGGTGGTACGGCCGGAATTCAGTAAAACGTAGGTCTTGGGGTCCTCAAAGCCGATCGTCTCCAGATCGAATTTGGGGTGAGCGGTCCGGCGCACGTTATCCACTGCATCAGCGAGCACCGTAAGCGTTTTGAGTCCGAGAAAGTCCATTTTCAACAAGCCCAGCTTGCCGACGGCATTCATATCGTACTGCACGGTGACGTCGCCTTCTTGGAGCGTCAGTGGGACGAATTCTTCCAGGGGCCGATCGGTGATGATGATGCCCGCGGCGTGTTTACCTGTATTGCGGACCATACCTTCGAGGACGAGGGCTTGATCGATAATTTTCTTGGCGAGGGGATTCGAGGTGAATTCGTTGCGCAGTTCCGTCGATTTTTCGAGGGCGGTCTTCAGCTCGATGTTGAGTTCATCGGGAATCATTTTCGCCAGACGATCCGCTTCGGCGTAAGGCAGGTCGTGGACGCGCGAGACATCTCGCATCACCATCTTGGCGCCGAGGGTGCCGTAGGTAATAATATTAGCGACGCAGTCGTTGCCATATTTCTGGCGTACATAGTCAATGACTTCACCGCGGCGGCGCATGCAGAAATCGATATCGAAGTCGGGGGGCGAGACGCGTTCGGGATTCAGGAAGCGCTCAAACAGTAATTTAAAGCGGAGGGGATCGAGATTGGTGATGCCAAGTAAGTAAGCGACGAGGCAACCGGCGCCCGAGCCACGGCCAGGACCGACGGGGATGCCTTGGCGCTTGGCCCAGTCGATGAAATCCCACACGAAGAGGAAATAATCGATGAACCCAGTTTTGGTGATGATGGAGAGTTCGTAATCGATCCGCTCAATCAAAGTTTGGGCCAGTGCTGGGTCGGTCGCTTTTTTGGACTTATGGTAATCGACCCCGTAGCGGTGGCGCAGACCGCCCAGGCAGAGATGTTTCAGGTACTCCGCGCGATCGGTCTTCACTTCGGGGGGCAGCGGATACTTGGGGTAGCGTTCGGAGCCCTTGGGGAAAGGAATCGTGAGATCGCACATCTCGGCCACGAGTTGAGTATTTAATACCGCCGCGGGCATCTCCGCGAACAGTGAGGCCATCTCGTCGCGCGACTTCAGGTAAAATTGGGTGCCGCTAAATTTCATCCGGTCGGTCTCGGCAATTTTAGAGCCGGTTTGGATGCAGAGCAGCGCATCGTGCGGGCCGGCGTCGGTGTGATTGACGTAATGAACGTCATTCGAGCAGATCACTTTCAGGCCAAATTCTTCGCCTAACTTGAGCAGGCCCGGAATAATTTTCCGCTGCTCCGGAATCCCATGGTCTTGAATTTCGACGAAATAATTTTCGCGGCCAAAGATCTCGACGAAGCGGCCGCAGGCCTGCCGCGCCTCTGCGAGGCGATCGTGCAGGAGATGCTGAGGCACCACGGAGGCGAGGCAGCCGGTAAAGCCAATCAAACCTTGCGCGTGGCGGGCGAGGGTTTCGAGATCGGTGCGCGGTTTATAATAAAAGCCCTTCAGGTGAGCATCGGAGACCAGCTTGAGTAAATTTTGGTAACCCGTGAGATCTTTTGCGAGCAAGCCGAGGTGAAAAATGCTTTTCCCCTCATCGGTGCGCGCGGTGCGTTCTAGGCGCGAGCCGGCCGCCAAGTAGAGTTCGCAGCCCACCAGTGGTTTAATGCCTTTAGCCTTGGCCTGATTGTAGAATTCGATCGCGCCAAAAAGATTACCATGGTCGGTGAGGGCGAGGGCCTTCATCCCCAGATCGGTGGCGCGATCCATCAATCGGTCGATGCGGCAAGCCCCATCCAGGAGGCTATAGTCGCTATGGACGTGAAGATGAACGAAATTCTGGTCGACGGAACCCACGGGTAATCATGGGAATCCCGTCGGCTAAACCGATCAAGCAGTAAAGTGTAAGGTTATTTGGTGCCGAAGTTTACCCAGCTCAGGCGGAATGCCGGCCTCAGCTTTCAGGGGAGGCGGGCGTTGATTCGGGCGGAGCGCGTGATGCCGGTTAAAAATTGGGGTTGACGGTGACGGAACCGGCTGGCTTCGTCCTCCTTTTCTCCAACGCCAACCTGTCTATTTCCCATGTCTATTGAGATCAAAATGCGTAAAAATGAGCCGATCGATCGTGCGCTGCGTCGCATGAAGAAGAAGCTCGAGCGCGAGTGCATCATCAAAGATGCCCGCATGAAGCGCTATGCTGAAAAGCCCTCAGAGCGCCGTCGCCGCAAGGAGAAGGTTATGGCCTTCACCTGCATGCTCCGCCGTCGTTACGCTGAGTAATTCTCGGAACTAGCTGATTTTCAATGGCCGGCATCTGCGGATGACCGGCCTTTTTCTTGCCCCAATGCGGCCCTGTTGGCAGTTAAGCGACTGATGCCTCGATGGGGCGTGGCTGCTATGATGCGCGGTGACTTGATTCAGGCGCGGGGGCGTGCAGACTGATTGCGTCATGAAACCTCGCGTCGCTCTTTCTTCCTGTTGGTGTTCGCACCGGCATCAAGATGGCTACGCGATGCTGCAGGAAATGGCTGATCTGGGTTTTGAGTGGGTGGAATTGAGCCACGGCATCAAAATTGTGCTGGTGCCGGGTATTCTCAAAGCCGCGGCTGAGGGACTGGTGAAGATCGCCTCGGTGCATAATTTTTGCCCGCTGCCGACGGGGGTCACGCATGCCGCGCCCAATCATTATATGCCGTCAGCGACTGATGCGCGGGAGCGGGATATGTGGCTGCGGCAAAGTAAGCGGAGCATCGATTTTGCTCATCAGGTCCAAGCGACGCAGCTGGTCCTGCATCTCGGCGCGGTGGAATTTTTCTGGTTTAACCCCGCCCGCCCAGTGGACCGCTACGCGCAAGATCACCTCGGGGTCGATCTAGCCGCGGATCCAGTTTATCGGAAAATTTTGGCAAAATCGCTAAAGCGATTGGCGGCTCGTCACCCACGTTATTGGAAAAATACCCAAGAGGGCCTGGCCGCCCTATTGCCTTATGCAGAGCAAAAAGGGGTTAAGTTAGGTTTTGAGAATCGAGAGAAATTTGAAGAGCTCCCTCTCGATGCGGACCACGCCGCGCTGATCGCGGCGCTGGGTAAGCCGCAGGCCTGTGGTTACTGGCACGATACTGGCCACGCTCAAATTAAGGATCGGCTGGGTTTGCTGAAGCACCGCGATCATTTGGCGCAAAATGCGGCTCACTTAATCGGCTTCCATCTGCATGATGTCAGCGCTGATGGTCGTGATCATCAAGCGATCGGCTCGGGGCAGATTGATTTTAAGATGGTCAGCAGCTTTTGGCAGCCTGAGCACACGTTAGTCATAGAGCTCAGCCCGCGCTTAACTTCGGCCGAAGTGCTGGACTCGAAGCGGCAGGTGGAGGCCCTGCTCGCCGCGCGATTTGGTTGAGGCGAGCGATCGGGTGGGCGCGCGCGTGAGTCGCCACTCGGCCTGATTCAGTTAACTTGGCTGGTAATCCTTCCACTGGAAGAAACCAATGGCCTCGAGTTCAGTGAGCATCGCCTTCACGCTGGCGGCATCGGGATTGGCGTTGGGCAGTCGGGTGGGTCCCACGGGCACGCCGAGATGAGTCATGAGCGCTTTTGCTGAGCCTAGATAACCGCGCTGGGCGACGATCCGAATAACTTGCATCAGGCGCGCTTGTTCAATTTGCGCGGTCGCCAAATCATTCCGACCAAAGGAGGCGATCATGCGGTGCAGAGGGCCGGCGCAGAAATTATAAGTGCTGCCGATGCCGCCTTGAGCACCCATGGCGAGAGCCGACAGAAAATATTCATCAATGCCCCAAGGTAAGTCGAAGCGGCCTCCGGCCAATTGACGGCCCAAGAGATAGGTGCCCAGGTCAGGATTGGAGTATTTTACACCGGCCAAATTGGGAATCCGTTGGGCGGCGAGGGTGAGGAATTGATCCACCGGAAAGCTAATCCCCGTCAGGGCCGGAATGTCGTAGTAATAAAAAGGGGTGCTCGTCGCGGCGCGCGCGACTTGTGCGCAGCAGCCCACTAAATCTTCCAAGGTGCGGGGCTTAAAATAAGACGGCGCGATCATGGAGATGGCGGCGGCGTGGTTTTTTTCCGCTTGGGCGGCGAGCGTGGCTGCATCCGCCAAGCAGTTGGCGCCGACATGCACGACGACTTGGATCCCGCTGGTTTGAGCAACTTGCGCCCAGCGATCTCCCAGGGCGAGGCGCTCAGCTAACGTGAGGGAAGTGCTTTCGCCGGTCGTGCCACCAATGAAGACAGCCTTAATGTGGCGCGCCTGGAGATAGGCCGCCTGTTTTTCTACGACCGCTAGGTTCAGCGAACCATCGGCGTGGAAAGGCGTATGCGTGGCTGGGCAGAGACCGTGAAACTTGAAGACAGGCATGATGCTGGGAGTGGGGCTGGGGTGAAAATTGCGGCTCAAGGGATAAACTGATAATGGCAGCGAAAGCAATGTCAGGTCGCGAGAACCCGCCGCGTTAGTTAACGGGAATTATTTTTTACGTAGTTCTTCAATCCATCGTTTATGGGGACCCGACAGAGTGAGAACCGGCAGTTGAGCAAAAGAGATCCACTCCAGATTAGTTTGGGCTTTGATTTTCTTGTTTATGGTCGGGGTCAGGGGCACGCGGTAAATGGTTTCAGTGATCTGGTACCGCGTGATCGCGCGCCGCTTGACCGCGAGCAAAAATTTCGCGCTCGGGGTGGGGCGTTTAAGATCAGCGGCTTCGGGCAGCTCGTACAATCCGGCGAGCCGCTTAGCCTGAGTATGGCCACGCCGTAATAACAGCCGATCGCCAGATTCGCACCAGAGGCGGGTGACGGCGCGGTGCTCGATCGACTTGGGCTGGAGGCGGGGAAATTTTTCGGGCTGACCATCGGCGCGGGCCCGGCAA
>Ga0214919_10004170_pt1 | contig 21246 bp, 22 predicted proteins | sample LL1503_MetaG_FD_177994 | JGI IMG/M metagenome (GOLD analysis project Ga0214919, IMG submission 177994) | Freshwater microbial communities from Lake Lanier, Atlanta, Georgia, United States - LL-1503 | ecosystem: Environmental > Aquatic > Freshwater > Lake | place: USA: Georgia | collected... | reverse complement strand
AAAGTTTGAATCAAATGAACATAGGCACCGGCTTTGCCATCTTGCAAAACAGTTTGCCCTGGCAGCATGACAGAATTTCCTCTGGCATCGAGAAGAGGTGTGACGCCATTGTCTTGCTTTTGTGCCATTGCTGGCATGACAAGACTGATGTAAACAGGATTGCGTTTATCAAATGAAATCACTTTGATTCTCAGGTCGGTCAGTGGCATGTCACTGCGAATGACTGTTGTACCCGTTGCATTGCTGAATGTATTGGCCATTTCTCGGTCAACCAAATGCTGCCCATTAAGCAAATAACTTGCCGACCCATCCTCATTGATCAAGGTGGCGCCGCCTACCAATTCTTGAAGTTTTCCTACGATTCGATCACGTTCGTCTAGCAAATCCGCGGAAGCAGCAGAAACGCCTGGCGTTGCAGCTGCTCGAATTTTGGCATTCACCGAGGCCAGTTGTGGCGTTAATGAATTTGCCTGGTTCAGGACATCGGCCAAAGCCTGCGACGCGTTGCTTGAAATCTGACCTACTGCATTGGCCAGGCCACTCACACGGTCTGCTACCAAACGCGCATTGCCAATCAAGCTTTGTTGATATGCCGAATTGGTCGGTTCGTTCGCAATAGAACCTGCTGCATTGAAAAAGTTTCCCAAAGCAGTCGCAATTGAAGTGGCCGGCTCAGTGAGCATGGCATCCAAAGGTGCCACCGACTGAGTCAGCGCTTGGCTGTAGCTGGTTTTACTCTGCTGCGACAGCAACTGCCCCTGCAGCAAATTGTCAAAGTAGCGCGTAAAACCTTCAACAGCAAAGGAAGTGCCTGTGAGGTCAATCGATGTAGGCGACAAGCCATTGACCCGAACACTTGATGTACGGCGAACGTATCCCTCAACCGACGAACCTGTGACGTTCTGGGAAGTGGCCAGCATACCCGACTGAGCGGACTGAAGTCCGGCCATGGCGCTGTCGAAGATGGCTGCGGTTCTCACTTCTTAATCCTGTGTATTTAGGGCTTTACGGCATTGGCAGCAGAGTTGATTAACTGTGCTGCTTGAACTTGCTGAATCATTTGAGTGGCCATGGCTTTGCCAAAACCAAAGCCGCCCTGTGCTGCCATGTTGTTGGCCATCTGCTCATCTGCCAAACTCAAGTAGGTGGCATTGCTGCCACCCTTGCTGCTTTCGCTGAACACAGAATTTCGAATCTCACGCATCATCTGGCGCAACAAAACAGCTTCAAACTCCTGAGCTGTCTGCTTGATTTTTTGAATCTGCGGTGTGTCTACCGCGCCGCTAGAAAGCGGCTTTGCAGAAACCAAACCAGAGACGATGAGGTCGGCCATGTTAAATAATTTCCAACTCAGCTTGCAGTGCGCCAGAAGTTTTCATGGCTTGCAAAATAGACATCAAGTCTTGTGGTGTGGCGCCCAGCAAGTTGATAGCACGAACCACTTGCTCCAGAGAAGCGCCTTCTTCAACACGCACCATTTGACCTGCAGGGCCCGGGTCGATGCTGACACGTTCATTGCGCTGGTTCACAGGACGGTTGCGTGACACCAAAGATTGTGGAACCGCTTGGTTGTTAGCTTGCACATGGATGGTCAAGTTGCCGTGAGTCACAGCAAAAGGTGCCAAACGAACAGATTGATTCACTACCACAGAACCTGTGCGTGCATTGACCACCACTCTGGCAATGTCCACAACGGGTTGAATGTCGAGTTCAAGCAACTGTGCCATCACATTGACACGTTGAGCTCTTTGTACAGGCACACGAACCGAAACAGTTCTGGCATCGACTGCAGTGACAGCATTTTCTTCAACCACCACCTTAGCGATGGCTTCGACAGCGCGTTGAATTTGAGCGTAATCCACTTTGTGGAAATTGAACTCAACCACAGGGTCCATGTCTGCTTCGGGGGCGGCTTGCTCCACCATGCCGCCACTTGGAATACGACCTGCGGACAATTGATTGATGGTGGTGCGAGCCAAGGCCGTGCTCACAGAAGCACCAGGAACCACAATGGAGCCTTGAGCTTGGCCATAAACTTGGCCATTGGCTGCCTTCAAAGGCGTCATGAGAAGTGTGCCGCCGCGCAAACTGCGGGCATTGGTTAAGGAGGAAACAGTCACGTCCATGGCTTGACCAGGACGCGCCAATGCAGCCAACTCAGCGGTCACCATCACTACGGCAGCGTTGCGTGCTTGCAGGTTAATGCCAACAGGCACAGATACGCCCAATGAATTGAGCATTGTGATTACAGACTGACCTGTCACGGGGTTAGAGCCCGAGTTATCGCCAGTACCGTCTAAGCCCACCACCAAGCCATAACCAATCAATTGGTTGGGCCGTTGACCTGAAACCACGGCCATGTCTTTCAGACGAGCTGCCATAGTTTGTGACATGCCCAACACAAAAGCGGTGATCAAAAACCATTTAGAAAGAGTGCGGTAAGTCATGGCATCATCCTCAATTAGGAGAAAACTTGCTGAACAATTTGGTCAGCATGCCCGGGTTTTGAATTTGATCGGTAATGCCTTGTCCGCGGTATTCAATCCGTGCATCAGCCACTTGAGAAGACAACACAGTATTGCCCTGCAAGGTAGAGGGCGACACAATGCCACCAAAGCGAATCACTTCCTCTTCGTGACCTACGGCCAAGCGCTTTTCGCCAGCCACATTCAAATTGCCGTTGGGTAGCACTTCCAACACCGTGACCGTAATCGTGCCTAAGAACTGATTGGAGGCAGAAGAGCCACCTTTGCTGTCAAAGTTGGTGTTGCCGTTGGTATTCACACCGCTATTAAGGGCAGTGGGAGTTGCAGTGCCTGAGCTCATATTGAAGCCAGCATTCAAACCGTTAGAAGATAATCGGCGTGCATTGGTGCCAATGTCTTTGCTGGCACGGGTTGTTTCATTCAGCATCACAGTCAGTGTGTCACCTACACGAACAGCACGGCGCTCTTCAAACAATCCCTTGTGCGTTACGGCAGCAGGCTTGGAGGTCGGAACCAGTGAGCCCTTAGAAGTTGCTACTTTTTCTTGTACTTCAGGGCGTGCAGTTGTTTCGCCATTGACCAAAGACTGCTTGGAGGCGGAAGGCAATTCTGCGCAACCCGCCAAAATAGCGACCACAGAAATAAGCAATGATATTTTTTTCATCACAGTTGTCCTAACTTTTGCAGCATTTGATCGGAAGCAGAAACAGACTTAGCGGTAATCTCGTAGGCTCGCTGCGCCGCAATCAGTGACACAAGTTCTTCCGCCACGTTCACATTGGACTGTTCTGTGTAGTATTGACTGATGGAGCCAAACCCATCTTTGCCAGCCACGCCAACTTGAGCATCACCCGATGACATGGTCTCGAAATACAAGCCACCACCTGCTGAAGCCAAACCTGTGGGGTTGGCAAAATTGATCATTGCAATTTGATCAGCTTGCGAAGAGGCGGTAGTGTCAGACAAGGAGTAGCTCACGGTACCGTCAGAGCCAATCGCAATTGAGGTTGCTTTAGCAGGAATCACAATTCCAGTTGAGCTGGCGCTGGCAGATGCGATACTGCTCTGACCGAGTAATACATTGCCATTGGCCGTCACAATTTGGCCTTTGTCGTTGCGCATAAAATTACCAGCCCGTGTGTATGCAACGCCGTTAGGCGTAGACACGGCAAAGTAACCATTACCGTTGATGGCCATGTCCAATGGGTTTTGACTTTGAACCAAAGAGCCAGCGCTGTTAATTCGCTGAGTGGCCGAGATACGTGCACCGTTACCGGCTTGCAAACCTGCTGGCACATAGCTGCCAGAGTCTTCGTTCAAGCCAGGGCTGCGAATGTTTTGATAGAGCAAGTCCTCAAAAATAGGGCGAACACGCTTGTAGGCGGTGGTCGAAACGTTGGCCAGGTTATTGGAGATGGTGTCCAAGCTGGTCTGCTGTGCATCCATGCCTGTTTTGGCAATCCATAGTGATCTCAACATTTTCTTACTCCTTCATTTCACGGGTATTTAAACCCTGGACAAGGACATCAAGGCCCCTGCTGTTTTCGAATTTTGCTCGGCAACTTGAACCAAACGAATGTTCAAGTCAAACAAGCGGTTTTGTGTAATCATTTGAACCATGGCCTGAGCCGCGCTCACATTGCTGCCTTCTAATGAACCTGGCACCAAACGAATGTCATCCAAAGATGTCAAATCTTCTGTCGAAGTAAACAAGCCGTCGGCCTGCCGCTCCAAAGTGTGCGGCGCAGGGTTGACCAACTTCAAGCGGGCCACAGATGTTTCAAATTTTTGGCCTGGCAGTGTGGCTGTAATGGTGCCGTTAGGCTGAATCACTACGTCTTGGCTGCCCACTGGAATTTGAATGGTTTGACCTTGTTCATTCAACACATTCAAGCCGGCTGAATTGACCAAAAAACCTTGTGCATCCATGTGAAACTTGCCATTGCGGGTGTAGGCTTCTTGGCCATCAGCACGTTGAACGGCAAACAAACCTTCGTTTTGAATAGCGGCATCCAAAGGATTGCCTGTGGCGCTGACTGCACCAGGTGTCCAGTCTGCACCGGGTGTTGAATCGACTACAAAGGCGCGTGAATCTGAGCTGCCACCCGTCACAGGCACTGCTCTGAAAGAAGACAACATTTCTCTAAAACCTGGTGTTTGCAAATTGGCCATGTTGTGAGAGGTTGTGGCCAACTGCCCCATGGCGCTTTTGGCACCGGTCATAGCAGTAAAGACAAAACGATCAATCATGATTTAACCCAGGGTTTGTTTAAGAGAGTTGAAAATAAATCAACCTATCATTTGCAATGTGTCGCGCAATACTTGGTCAATGGCTTTTAAACTTTGGGAGTTGGCGCTGTAAGTGCGTTGCAAAATCATCAAGCGAACCAACTCGTTGGCCAGATCAACGTTAGAAGACTCGAGCGATTGGCTGCGAATTTCACCCATTTGACCTGTCCCTGCGCGGCCTACTGACACGCCATTTCCGTCTTGCTCTGTGCCAGACTCAAGTGTTGCTGCAAAAGCATTTTTGCCCACTGGTATAAGACCACCTTCGTTTTGAAAACTCACCATGGCCACTTGGCCAATGAGCTTTTGTTTGCCACTGCCGTAGGCGCCCACGACGCGACCTTGGTTGTCAACGGTCACACTTGTTAAGCGTGCTACAGCTTCACCGTTTTGGACGCTTTTCATCATTTGGAAAGCGCCAGCGTGAAGTTGAGTGCCCGACAAATCCAGTTCGAAAACCATGTCAGTGCTGCCACCTGCTTGGTTTGACAAACGGCTGGTTAAGGTTGTGGCTGTTTTGAAGATAGATGCGCCTGTCATTGCGTCCGTGGCAATCGAGTCAATGTTCCGACCCCCCATGAAACTCACCTTGGCGACTGTGTTGTAACCATTTCCCAATACCTCTGGAGATGTTTTTCTATTTGAGAAAGTTGAGCCATCAATGTAGTCGTAAAATTTGCCATCGATGGATGCATACACTTCAACATTCGATGTGGTGGTTGTTAGCAGCTCCTTTGAATCTTTTTTATTAGACGCTCCAGTCACTGGAATCTCAGTTGCATCGGGTGTAACCAAGGTCATGGCTAAGGGGTGTTTGAATGTAATTGCTGTACTTGTATAGGCATTTGTAGTAGGCAGAGCTGCTGAAAGGAAAAAAGTAAGTGTGCTGTTACTGTCGCTTTTGCTTGATACTGTTACTCCAGTATCTACGCCACCAATAAAAACTTTGTCACCAACCGCCACATCGGAATAAGCGCTACCAGTATCAGCAACTGGAGTTGGCGCGGTGAATGAAGTAACTCCACTAAGAGTGGGAGTAGAAGAAGTAGGTCTAGTAAAACTGTTGTCGCCCGGATAAAAGGTAACCGCAGCACCACCAGGTACTGTAATAGCGCTAGACAACGTGACAGCTAAAGTTGTACTGTTGTACCCAGCAGAACTTACAGTTGTTCCTGAATCAATGCCATTGATAAATACCTTCATATTGGCCACCGAAACTGCAGATCCTGCATTACTAGGCGCCGCATTCAAGGATAAAGTAGCACTGCTGGTATTGGTTGTTGTGCTTAATGCCGAAGCTTTGGGTGCCGTATTGACACGAAGCACAGAATCTCTGTGCAAGGTCACAAGAGACGTACCCAATGAATTGGCAGAGGATGATGTGCCTGGTGTATAGGTATAGCCAGCCGTATCCGATTTAATGGACAAGGTGGAATCCGTAATGCGGCGGTAGTAAACCTCTAGCGTATGTGAGTTGCCTGAGCTGTCAAACAAAGTTTGAGTGGTCTTGTTGTTGTAAGTAGACTGTGTTGGGTCGAATGCCACATTGGTCTGCTTTGTAAATGCTATTGAAGTAGAGTCCAACATGGCAGACAACACAGATTTTGAAGTGGCATTGCCTGGCAAATTTGTGTCAGGCATGCGCAGCAAGCCGTTGTTCTTAATCAGATCGTCTGTAATTTGCTCGCCGTCCACTGAAGGTTGATAGCCTGTCAAATACATGCCGTTTTGATTGATGATGTAGCCATTTTTGTCAACCCCAAACTGACCATTGCGAGAATAGTAAACAGCAGAGGGATCAATTGTTTCTGAACTGCCAGAGCCTTTGAGCAATCGAAACATACCTGTACCACTGATGGCCAAGTCCAAAGGATTGGCAGAGTTGGTAATAGCGCCTTGTGTCATTGGACGGCGAACGCCCGAATTCTGGGTGCCTTGACCTGTTGCAGGCGTACTGGACGAGTTGCTACTGGTCACAAACTGTGTTGCAAAAACATACTCGCCAGATTTGTAGCCAACTGTATTGGCATTGGCAATGTTATTACTGACCGTGTCAATGGCCAAGGAAGTATTTTGCAATCCAGAGAGTGCGGTTGTGATATTGCTCATGTCAATGTCCTCAGGTTAATCAGTTGGTGTGTTTAAAAATTAAATGGCCAGCCACTTGACGATGTCAGTGCTTAAAATATTGCGTCCGTCACTCAGACCTACTTTCATGTCTGAGCCTTCTTGGCCAATGCTGGCCACCATGGCACCCACATAGGAAGAGGGAGAAGTTGCTTTGCCTTGTGCATCTGTGGCTGTGAGCTCTAGCGTGTACATGCCAGAGGCCACTTGCTTGCCCGCATCGTTGCCACCGTCCCAAATGAAATCGTTCATTCCTGCGGGTGTGGGACCAAAATCAAACTGGTTCACAATTTGGCTGTTGCTGTCGCGAATAACAGCCTTCAAAGAAGCTGTGGGTGTATCTAACTTGGCTGCCATGCCTACTGCATGACCAGAGAAGTAAACCTTTGAGCCTTCAGCCAAAGCTGTTTTGCCAACACTTGATGACAAATTCATGAAGTTGGCCGATTGCATTTGTGCCACCAAGGCATTGACAGATGTGTTCAGTTTGTTTATGCCATCCACTTGATTCAATGCCGCCAGTTGTGAAGTCATGGCCGCGTTGTCCATGGGGTTCATGGGGTCTTGGTTTTGCAGTTGCACCGTGAGCATCTTCAAAAAATTCTTTGAAAGATCGGCTGCAGAAGTGCCATTGCTGGTTGTTGGTGCAGGCGGGGCGCTGGGGTCGTAAACCGGAATGTTATTGATCGTGGTTGACATCGCTTATTCCTTTATTTGCCAAGATCTAATGTCTTGAGCATGAGTTGCTTAGTGGTGTTCATCATCTCGATGTTGAACTGGTAAGCACGTGATGCAGACACCATGTCCACCATCTGCTCTGCAGGGTTCACGTTGGGCATGGTGATGTAACCTTGTGAATTGGCCAATGGATGGCCAGGGCGGTATTCCAAACGTGGCTCAGCGGTGCTTTCTACAATGCGAGCCACTTTGACGCCCTGACCCACGCGGCCTGCGCGCGCTTCTGATTGCAGCACCACATGGCGTGCGCGATAGGGCATGCCATCGGCACTCACAGCTGTTTCTGCATTGGCCACGTTGGACGCAATCAAGTTCAGGCGCAATGACTGCGCTACTAAACCAGTTGTACCTACATCAAATGTGCCTAATAAACTCATGATGGCTGTCCTGTAATGGCCGACAAGCGTGTGCGCAATGTCGAGCCTAGGAAGCTCAAGGCGGCTTCTGTGAAGAAAGCGTTTTTCACGAAGTTGCCGCGCTCAATGTCGGGGTCTACTGTGTTGCCATCTAAAGAAGGCTGAACACCCACGCGAAACATTTGTTTGGGTGACTGAACAGAAGAAGTCATTTGAATGTGACCTTGGTGCGTGCGATCAAGGCTGACAGAAGAAGTGCTGGCTTGGCCAGACAAGCGCTCCATCAACACCGATTGAAAATCAATGTCACGTGCTTTGTAGTTGGGCGTGTCTGCGTTCACCAAATTTGAGCTGAGCAATTCATGGCGAAGGCTGCGCAGCTTGAGTGCAGCTTCTCCAAATTTCAGCGAATCAAATTGAGGTACGGTGCTCACGTTGGGTCCAATAAAGTAATCAAATTTCTCAGATACTCCGCAAACAGCGTGCCAACCCACTAAAACCTCCAAAAACACCAAACTTAGGTGGTTTAAGTGGTACAAATAGCCCAAAACCAATCCTTAACTGGTTTTTACGGCAAAAATTGCAGGCCTGCCTTGTTGGCGCTTGGCAATTTATGCCGCGGAAACGCTAGCTCAGAAAGTTGATTTGGCAGAGTCCTCAGACACCAGCGAAGAAAAGCAACTAGACCCGACCGAGCGGCGGCTTGAACGCGCGCGCGAAGAGGGGCAGTTCGCCCAATCTCGAGACCTGACCACGTTCTTGGTGCTTTTGCTGTTTGCAGCTTTTTTTGTGGGCGTTGGCGGCTCTTTGATGAAGGGCTTGGTGGAGTTGGTCAAACAAGGTCTGAGCTTTGGTGCCAGCGATGATTGGCAAAACCATTTGACCGAATGGGCCAGTGGCCCCTTGGTCGGCGCCATGATGTGGATTTTGGCCATCGTTCTGCCCTTGTGGGTGGTTTCGGCCTTGGCCCCTTTGGCCATGGTGAAGTTTCAGCCCGTTTGGGCTTTCAAACTCAATCCTGGCCGGCTTGACCCGTTTGCTGGCTTGGGCCGAATTTTTTCGACCGACACCCTGACCGAGGTGGTCAAGAACATTTTGAAAGTCATTGTGGTGTTTGGCGTGGGTGTGGCCTATGTCACGAGCCTGATGGGCAACCTCAGCGTACTTTCTCGGCAGGATTTAAACCAAGCGCTGGCCAACAGTCTAGGCCTCATTGAAACCGGCCTGCTGCTTTTGCTGCTGCCCATTGTGGTGGTGGCGGCGGTGGATGTGGTCATTCAGTGGTTCAGCTTTTCGAAAAAAATGAAAATGAGCCAAGAAGAGATGAAGCAGGAGATGAAAGAGAGTGAAGGCTCTCCTGAGCTGAAAAATCGCCTCAGGCAGCGCCAGCGTCAAATTGCCACGTCGCGCATGATGTCGGCTATGGAAAAAGCTGACGTGGTGCTGGCCAACCCGGATCACTACTCTGTTGCGCTCAGGTACGACGCTGAAAAAATGCGCGCCCCTATTGTGGTGGCCAAAGGCATGGATGAAATAGCTTTGATGATTCAGCGCTTGGCCAATGAAAACCAAGTGCCGGTGGCACGCATTCCACCTTTGGCCAGGTTGTTGCACAAGCACTTGAAAGTGGGCGAGCCCATACCCGCGCCCTTGTTTGAGGTCGTGGCCAAGGTACTGGCTTGGGCCTATGAAATAAAGCAAGCTTCGGCATCAGCCGATTTGCCTTTGCCAGAGATTGGCGCTTTGCCAGACCTAGAGCTTGGGGCCAAAGCCAGCGCGAATTAATTCGAAGGGTGACTCAAAGGCGGCTTGGACCAAGTCGGTGAAAGACGGCAGCAACAAAACCACCACCACGAAGGCCACAGGAATCATGATGGCAAAGCCCACCGAGAAGAGGTTCATTTGTGGGCTAACCCGCGCCAAGATGGCCTGCGTCATGTTGAATAAAAAATAAATGACGATGGCTGGCAGCGACAAGACCAAGCCTAAAGCGAAGGCATCTTGAACCAAGCCCAGTACAGAACTCCAGTTCCAAGCAGTTGGCCAAGTTCCCAAGGGCAAAACTTTGAAGCTCTGTACCAACAACTCGAGCATGACCAAATGAATGTTCATGGTGAAGGCCAGCGCGATGGCCAACAAGCCCAAAAACTCGCCTACCAAACCTGATGCCAAATTGGCATCGTGTTGCAATGTGGCAGCAAAGCTCAAACCAGATTGTTGCGACAGCACATCGGCCAACATGTCCACCGCCGTCAAGCCAATCCTGACCATCCAGCCAGATGTGAGGCCCACAGCCAATTCAACAAACACCAAGGCATAGCCTGGCGGCATGCTGTCCAAAGGAGGAAGGTCGGATTGAACCAGGGGAACGAGTGCAAATGCAATGACCAAGGCCAGCAAAACCCGCAAACGCATGGGGGCTGACCGGAATGCAAACAAAGGCATGGTCATGAAGCAGCCCAAAAGCCTGACAGAAATCAGCATCCAGAGGGTGGCTGTTTGCGTCATCCAATCTGGGCTGATGGGCAGCATGAGGGTTACCGCAAAATTTCGGGCAACTCTTGAATGACCTCGCGCAGGTAATCCACAAAAATTGCCAAACTAACGGGCCCCGCAATGAGCATGACCACGGCGATCACGACCAATTTAGGAATGAATGCCACCGAGCTTTCATTGACCGAAGTTGCTGCTTGAATAATGCCGATGACCAGACCCACAATGAGCAAGGAAATAAGTATCGGCCCGCACAAGACAAAGGCCATCCAAAGTGCTCTGAAAGCAACTTCAATGACAAAGCCTGAATCCATCTTAAGTGACCTTGAAACTATTAACCAAAGAAGCGGCCAAGAGCGACCATCCGTCAGCTAGCGCAAACACCACCAATTTGAGAGGCAAGGAAAACATCATGGGCGATACCATGACCATTCCGAGAGATGTCAAAATGCTGGCCACCGCAAAATCAATGGCCAAGAAGGGCAAGTAAATGAGAAAGCCAAATAAGAAACCTGTTTTGATTTCAGACACGGCAAAAGCGGGAATGAGCACCGTCATGGGCACATCGGCTCGGGTTTCAATGGGCTTGCCCCAAAGTTTGGCAAACAGGCTGAGGTCATCTTTGTTGGTTTGACTCAGCATGAATTGTTTCAAGGGCTCGGTGCCAATGTTCACTGCCTCTTCAAACCCAATTTTGCCGCTGGCCAAAGGCAAATAAGCATCTCGGTACATGGACTCCAGCACGGGGTTCATGACAAAAAAAGTCAGGAACACCGACAAGCCAATCAAGACCAAATTGGGCGGCATGCTTTGCAACCCCAAGGCTTGCCTGAGCATAGAAAACACAATGAGAATTCGAATGAAGCTGGTCATGAGCATGAGCGCAGCCGGTAAAAAAGAAAGGGCCGTTAAGGCCAGTAAGGTTTGCACAGGCACGGCATACACGGTGCCGGCTTTGGAGGTGCTTGACGTGACCAGCGGTAAGTTTTGAGCCGCTGCCCAACCGCAACACAGAAGAAGGGCAATGGCCAATAGCCATTTGAGGTTTAAAAACCTCATGTGCCGTTCTTTCCAGACAGCAGGGTCATGAGTTGCCCTGCAAAACCCGAAGGCAAGGAACCTGAGTTGGCCATGGGTTCAAAATCGTCTAATTCTGCTAACAAGCTGATGTGCGTGGGCGTATGGCCCAAGGCCAAAATACGGTCTTGCATGCGGACCACCAACAAACGTTCGCGAGGGCCCACCGGGAATGCGGCCAACAATTGAATTTGCCCGCCTACTGTAGTGCTTTGTGCGCCTCGACGAAAAAGCCAGACCACCACGGCTGCCAACACCACCAGCAAGCTGAGTGTGACCAAGCCTAGCCAAGCCCCTCCCCAAACAGACGACGAGCCAGACGAGCCACTAGAGACTGGCGCTGATAAGGCTTGCGCTTGAGCGGCTATTGAGAAAATGCCTAAGTAGACAAATACTGAAAGTCGCGACAAGGAGGAAAGTGGGGTCAATTTTTAGATTTCCGTAAACGCTCCGATGGAGAAATGATATCAGTCAAGCGGATGCCATAGCGGTCGTCCACGATGACAACTTCGCCTTGTGCAATTAAACACCCGTTAACCACCAAATTCAAGGGCTCTCCAGCCTCTACGTCTAACTCGATCACGCCGCCATTTTGAATCGACATGAGGTCGCCCAAAGGCATTTTGGTCCGGCCCAGCTCAATCATGACCCGCACGGGCAGGTTCATGACCATGTCCATGTCGTGAATGGCTGGTTTGGCGGTATCCGCTTCAAGGGCTGGCTCTTTGCCCCATTGGGTTAAGTCATCCGACGACCCTTTTTCAATCTGCTCGGTCACACGTCACCTTCACTTTTCTGAATTTGTTGGTCTAGCTGGCTGAGGGCCTTGGCGGCATTGGCCAAATCGCTTTGTGCTTGAGGCGGCATGTCTAGGCTACCAAGGTATTGACCTGAGGTGGCGCCTTCAAAGTCTTCTGGGTGTAGCACGGGCGGCTGATTCATGTGCTCTACCTTCAGGGCATAGTGGCCATTGCGCACACCATAACGCCCGCTGAGCATATTGACGCCATCGACCATGAGGCGCACAGGGGCCGTCAAATCAATGGGCAGTACCTGACCCAAAGACAAGGAAAGCAACTGCGCCACTGAAAGTTCTTTTTCGCACAACACGGCCACAGACTCCACAGGCTTGGCATACAGCTGATGCTGCAGGCTGCGGCTCCAGCCAGCAGGTTGACCTGAGTTTTCGGAGGCCTTGGCCGAGGCGCTGGGCGTTTGCCAATCTAGTGCGCGTTTTGGCAGACACAGGTCGACCCTCAATTCGAGCAAGTTGAAATGGATGGCAAATTGGGCGTGCAACACCACATCTTTGTGAGAGGTGAGCCTGAGGTAAGAGAGTTGCTGCTCTTGCCTGAGGGTCTGCAGGCGAATAGGGTAGGCCGTCTGCCATGCTGCTTCATAGGCCGTGGCCAGTGTTTCAAGCAAACGTTGTCTGATGCCCAATTCAATATGGGTGAGCTTGCCGGTTCTTTCTTTGATGGGAATGATGCCGGCGCCGCCAAACAAACAATCGACAGCTGCAGCCACCCAGCGCGAGTCAAAGCTCCAGGCGCAAAGTGTTTGGAGCGCATCGATTTCAAAGACTTGAATGTCTGCAAAAGAGGGCGCTTCAAGCACAAAGGCTTCGTAGGTTTTCAACTCCATGTCGCCAGCCAAAATCTTGATCTCAGCGGGAACCAAAGTGGACATCGACTGCCGCCAGTGCGCAACAAACTGCATGTGCATGGCATCCAGTTGCTCGCGATTCCAGTCCTGCGAGACGTGGGTGTCTAGGCCCTCAAGGGTTTCTTTGGCAAATGGAAATTGCATGTTGTCTGGGTTGGTGTTCATAAGTTTCTTCTAGGCTCAAAGCTTTACGCGTAGAGGTAAACTTGATTGGAACCTGATTCGCGGGCGCGGTTTGCGCCTGCTTCACGCGGCGTCAAAACCTTGGGCGTGTCGCCTGCGCCATTGTTAGCCAAATTGTTGTCGCCAGAACCACGCTCTTGGGCGTCCGCAAAATTTGCAGCATTGGAAGATGCAGACTGGCCTTGCTGACGCATGTCGAGTTGCAACTCTAAACCCATCTGCTGAAACTGCTCACGCAATTGTGGCGCACTTTGCTCCAATCGAGTTTTGGTGGAGTCACTGACGCCCTCCACAATCAGCAAGGCGTTACCGCGTTCATCGAGCTTTAACTCAATGGTGAATTTGCTTTGATCGGGCGGTGTGAGTTCCATCACCACATGACCACCGCCTTGCTTCACCATCTTGTGAATTTCTAGTTGCACAGCGCCGGCATCTAAGCGCACTTCGTGGGGAACCAGGGGTGCTGGACGTTCTTGTGACTGCATTGAAATCCAATCCATGACGGTTGTGACGGGGCGCTGCGGGCCACCGACCAAGCTGCTTACAAAAGTTGAAGAGATATCTTCCAAGCTTTGAGTCGTTTCTGCTTGGGGAGCCTCTTGTGCAATCACTGCTGAATTCGGATTTACAGCTGCCAGAGCTGCAGAGTCCAATCGATTGGCTGGGGCGGAGCTGGCGACGGTCGAACTGGCGCCAGTTGAGAGGGCTTCATTTGTTCTGCCAGCTTTCACGCCCGATTGAACATTGTTGAAGCTTGTAGCGTCTGAGTCAATTTCGGGGGTGGATGAAACTGCAGCGACACCATCAACGCCAAGATCATTGCTGTTCGATGTGAGATTTGTGCTTGGAACTTGTGCGCTTGGCTTGGCTACGCCTGCCAGGCTTACAGCGGTCTCTATGACTTTGGAATTTTGCAGCGCATCCGGCTTGCCCAACTTTGCATCGAAATTGAATGAACTCTCTTGGGCCTCGGTGACTTTCACATCTGTTTTTGTACCTGATGAAACAGCAGTGCTTTCAGTCGCTAATTTGGTAGGTGCCAGCGACAGCGTTGAGACTGAAGAATTGCTTGAAGGTGCTAGGGTTGACTCTGTGCTGCTGACATTGTTGTCGCTTAAATTGGCAACTGTCGAAGCCGCTAAGGCGGCACTTTTCGAACTGGCCTCGTTGGCAACAGCAGCAACGCCTGCTTCACTTGAAGCCTTGGCAACAACTGAACTTGCCTCAGGGTTCAAAGTCAAGGAGGGGTCTGCCGCAATTTGCGCTCCTGCTTGAGTTGATGCCTGATTGTCAAAGGTAACTTGTTGAACGGCGGCCTGTTGTTTGAGGCCTTCTGAATTCACCTTGTTTGTTGCAGCATTTCTCGCTGGTTGAACTTGCACTTCACTTGCGCTGGCAGTATTCGCTTTAGAGGCTGCATTGACTTGAGCCAAATTGTGTGCAGCATCTGATTGAACAGATGAAGCCACCTGAACCTGTGTTGCAGTAGCTGCTGCCATGCTCGAGGCTTGGCTTGCTGTTGACGCATTGGCAGAGCTGATACTTTCACTGTCCAATGAAGGGGTGTTCTGGGTTGCTGCCAAATTGGCAGCTGAGGCAACTTGCGCACCTTCTTGCAAGCTGGGACCCGCAACTGACGCCTGTGATGCTTGAGCAGCTTCTTGGCCAGCTCCCGAAGTGGCGTTGACAGAAAGTTCGGTCGAAACTTCAACTGAATTGAACGCAACAGACACAGGCACATTGGCTGCTGAAGCCGACATTTGAGCAGCCAAGTTGGCTGCAGCCAGCTCAGCGCCTTGCAATTGATTGGCTATATCTTGGGCGGCGGTGTCTTGTTCTAAGGTATCGATGGCATCGGTCAATACAGCATCAGGTACTGAATTTTGAGCTGCTGAATTAGCAGTACCGGCCTGACCCGCAAAGGCAAAATTTGCATCCCCCACCGCATTTAATAGAACTTCTGCCGGCAAAATTTGCAGGTCTGTAGCTTTCTTGCCTGCATCCTCGAGCAAGTCTAAAGGTGTTTTGGCAAGCGCGTCGATTGGCGCTGCAGAGGGCTGCATGGCAGCGGCTAGCTCCTCTGTAAAGCCCTCTTCTGGCGACATGACCGAAGGGTCAAGCGCGTCATTAGAAAGCGTTGTAACAGCTGCAGAAGTTGGATTCGATACAAAGATGGCCATGATTTAATTTCCAAAATTTAAATCAAGTTATGCAACTTCAATGCCACCTTGCTATTTGGTGTTTTGGCGCGCCTGTAAAACGTCTTCTAGGGCCTTGTCTTCGTGCTTCTCAAATTGTTGTTGGCGCTGTTGTTTGCGCTTGGCCAAGAAAGACTGAAGGGTCTTGAGCCGTTGGGCATCTTGCAAGGCTTTGTCCAGTGCCTCACGGCTTTGTGACTTCAAAGCCTGCACTTCGGGTTCTTGTGATTTGGCCGTGGCCCGCAAATTCAAGCCAAAGTTGACTTGGGTTTGTAAATTCAAAACAGTATCGCCTTGTTGGGCCGCCTTCACCCACTGAGTCTCGTAGTCCTTGGCATAGGACTCAACCTGCAAATTGAAATTGCGCACCCGCTCATACTCAGCCTGAACCCGTTTGGACTGCGCCACAGACCGGTCTTTGCGCAATTTCAGCATTTGCTGCAGCACTTCAAACACACGGCTCATAGTTTGGAGGCCTTCGCAATGGTGTTCAAGGCCGATACGCTGCCTTCTAGATCGGCCACTTGGTGCGACTCTTGTTGCAGAAACGTTTGAATGTGAGGCCATAACCTTAGAGCCGCATCCAAATCGGAGTCGCTGCCCTGCATGTAGGCGCCCATGGCCACCATGTCTCGGCTGCGCTCATGCCGGCTGATCAGTTGCTTGATGCGCCTGGCCGCCATGACGTGATCTTGGGAAGCCACCTTGGGCATCACCCTTGAAATAGATTTTTCAATGTCAATGGCGGGGTAGTGACCTGAGTCAGCCAATTCGCGAGACAAGAAAATATGCCCATCTAGTACACCCCGCGCGGCATCGGCCACAGGGTCGTGCACATCGTCGGCTTCTAAAAGCACCGTGTAAAAAGCCGTTAAGGAGCCTTCAGGGTGCTCTCCATTGCCTACTCTTTCGACCAAGGCTGGCAATTTGCCAAACACACTGGCAGGGTAGCCACGGGCCACCGGTGCTTCGCCCAAGCTCAAACCAATTTCGCGTTGCGCCATGGCGTAGCGAGTCAGGCTGTCAACAATGAGCACCACATGCTTGCCTTGGTCTCTGAACCAAGTGGCCACGTCGGTGGCGTATTCGGCACCTTTGGCGCGCGCTAAAGGAGATGTATCGGCAGGCGAGGCCACCACCACCGCGCGGGCTCTAGACGCCTCGTCCAATTGGTCATCACAAAATTCGCGCACCTCGCGGCTGCGTTCACCCACCAGCGCAATCACAATGACGTCGGCCACGCAATTGCGCGTCAGCATGGACAACAAGACACTCTTGCCCACGCCAGAACCTGCAAACAAACCCATGCGCTGGCCACGCCCCACCGACAACATGGCATTGATGGCGCGCACGCCAGTGTCAAGCGGCTCATAAATGGGCTTGCGTTTGAGCGGGTTGGGAGATTCGAAGCGCATCAGGGTGTCGCTCCAGCTGGCGCCGCCTAAACCATCGAGCGGCCTGCCTAAGCCGTCGACCACGCGACCTAACAGCTGAGGACCAATGGGCACAGACGCAATGCCTTGGCGCATTTGATAGCCCTGAGCGCGTCGCTGCGGTGTGAGCAAGGGGTAGACCACTGCACCTGGCGACAGGCCCGCCATTTGGTCAAAGGCCATGAGGTAAGTGGTATCGCGTTCAAAGCCAATGCACTCGGCATCGACCCAATTGCCCTGGCGAGAATTTTCGACACAAGCTTGAGCGCCAATCGACAAGGGCAAGCCCTCAACTTCCACCAATAAACCAGAAACTCTTTTAACGCGGCCTTCGCGCACAGACAAAGGCAAGTTGGCCAACTTGGCGCGGTGTGAGTCTACAAAGTGTTGAAGATCGGCCTGGCTCAAGGCGGTCTCCTTTAAACTGAATCCGAAGCGTGTTGCGGCAGTAAACCCAATGCGCTGCGTACCAACGCATCGCGTGCGCTAATGCCAACATCAAGCCTGGTGCCATCAACCAACACATAGGCAAAGCCTTTGCTTAAATCGGCATCGGGTCGAATCAAAGATTGAAACGGCATGTCGGGGTGGCTGAGCAAAGACTGCCAAGCTTCAAGTTCAGCGGGAGGGACGCCCACAATTAAATTTTCGCCAGGACGGGGCAAACGCATAAGCGCTTCTTGCACAGCGGCCACAAACACCGACCGGTCCATTTGCTCTTTACCGGCCAAGCGCAATGCTGTTTCGTACACCCACTCGGGCAATGCAGTTTGAAAGGCTTGAGGCAAAGATTGCAGTTCTGCCATCACGCGCTGCATCTCTTTGGACATGTGCTCTATGTCTTTGATGCCGCTTTGATAGCCTTGTTGGTAGCCCAATTGAAAGCCTTCTGTGCGGCCTTGCTCCATGCCTTCTTCGCGGCCTTTGGCTGCGCCCTTTGCTTGGCCTTCGGTTAAGCCTTCTTGAAGACCGCGAGCATAGGCGTCTTGGTAGGCCTTGCCACGAATGGCGTCCACTTCATTGACGCTGGGCAAAACCATGTTGACTTCGTCCATGTGGCGAACAGAGGCTTGGCCTAGGTTGAGCTCGGAGGTGGCTGGCTCGCCATCAAATGAGGGAGGGCTCCAGCGGTTCATGGTCAGTTAGCCCCAGGCCCAACACTGACGATGGCCAAAGAAATACGTTCTTCATCTTGCATCTGACGCGCCAATTGCACAATTTCCATCTGCTTGGCTTGGACCTCTTGAACTCGAACTGGCGGCATACTTTCCATTTCCACTCGGAAACGATCGGCCTTGCTTTTCGTGATGTTAGAGAAGAAGAATTTTTGCAAATTGGGGCTAGCGCCTTTGAGCACAACCAGCATGGCATCGTCAGGTACTTCAGTCAGCAAAGTTTGCACAGCTTGCGGCGCAATTTTCATCAAATCTTCAAACGTGAACATGCGTTCAAAAATTTGCTCTGCTAATTTTTCAGAATGCAGGCGAATGCTGGCCAAGGTGGTTTTTTCAAGGCCACCCGTAAACAGGCGCAAAATTTCAGCAGCAGGACGTGCGCCTCCAATGCCGCTGATTTCAGCGGTGGAGTCGTCGCCCAAGGTGCGCTCAAGCATGTCATTCAATTCAACCAAAGCGGATGGATTGATTTGATCGAGCAAGGCCACGCGCAACACCAACTCATCGCGCAGTTCTACCTCAAACATTTCGAGCACTGCGGCCGATCTTTCGGCAGGAATGAGGGACAACAAGGTGGCCACTACTTGTGGATGCTCGGCCTGCAAATGACGTTGTAATTGTTCATTGCTCATGCTGGTGAGCAAGTCGAGTGCGGGCACGGTGCTGGCCAATTGGCTTGCCACTGAGCCACCTGCATCACCCGCAAATTTGTCCATCAAGGAAGTGACAAAACTCTGCGGATCAAACGGCACTTGTTTGCGATGCACAGTGATGTTTTTAAATTCTTCGAGCACTTGAATCATGACCTCGCGGTCTATGCTTCTAAAGTTGGCCATGAGCGAAGACACTTTTTGGGCCTCAGCAGCCGTGAAGTTTTTAAGCAAATTACCAGCCACATCGGGGCCCAAGGCCATGAGTACAATGGCAGCACGCGAGGGGCCATCTAGGGTGGTGCTGTTGGCTCTTTCAAGGTCTGGCGATTGCAAGCCTTTGCGAAGCGCGCCTCCCAAAACACCTGGTTTGAAATTAGAAACGGCCGTGTTCATAATTTGTCCTGACCCGGTGCATTGGCTGCTCCTGTTTCAGACACCCAAGCACGCAACAACAAAGCAGTGTCTTCGGCTTGGTCGGTGGCGTATTGGGTGGCATAGGCCACCACATCATCAAATTTGGCTTTGCTGGCCACTTCGCGTTCACGCATGCGGTCCATTTGGGCTTCAATTTCCTTTTCAACCCGCAGCTCTTGGGCACGCTTAGCTTCTTGTTCCATGGCCCACGACAGGTCGAGATCCTTAATCTCTTCCCGCATCCGCTGTGCGGCACGGCCTTGTGGTGAATCGGGTAAGTCGGGATCGATGGGTGGCAATGGCACAGGGCGCATTAAGGGGCGCGCAATGGCGAAATAAGCAAACAACAAGCCCAAAGCAATGGCGCCATAACGCACCAGTTGCGACACCAGGTCGGGTGTTAAACGGTTAGTTTCTTCGACCACCGCAGCAGGCTCTTCAGAGAACGGTAAATTGGCTACGCTTACTGTGTCGCCACGTCTTTGAACAAAGCCAATGGCATCTTTGACCAAGGCATTAATTTGTTGAATTTCTTGAGGTGTATAGGCCACGCTGCGAGAGGCATTGGCCTTGGCGCCTTTTTCATATTTGTAGTCAAGCACCACAGCAGCAGACACGCGGCGCAATTGGCCTTTGCTAGATTTGATTCTTTCAATGGCTCGGTCAACTTCGTAGTTCACCGTTTTTTCATTCCTAGAGTTGGCATCGTCAGAGCCCGATGCGCCAGTATCTACGCTGCCAGGTGCCCTCAGATTTTCACCCTTTGCTTCCGTGGTGATTGGGGCTTTGGCAGTTTCTTGAGGTTGGTTGGTAAGTGACCCTGGCACACCACCCGAACCCGATTTGCCGCCGCTTGACTCGATAGAGAGTTGGCTGCGAATGGCTTGATTGGGCGGGGCATTTTTGCCAAAAGTTTCCGATGTGCGCTCGCGCTCGTCAAAGTCCAAATCGACCGACACTTGGGCACGGAATCCGTCTTTGCCAGCCAGGGGTTCCAAAATGGCAGCCACACGTCTGTTCAGTGCAGCTTCTAATTCGGAGGTGTATTTGAGTTGAGAAGGATCAAGCCCTTCTTGGCGCATGGCACTGTTACCTAGGATACCGCCTTCGGTGTCCATGATGGACACTTCTTGCACACGCATGCCTGGTACAGCAGAGCTGACCAATCTGGCAATGGCCGCAATTTGAGGGGCATCTAAAATTCGGCCAGGGTGCAAAGTCAGAATGACCGAGGCTGTTGGGCGCTCTTGTTCGCGCACAAATGCAGAGGGCTTGGGCACTGCCAAATGAACACGTGCCGATTTAACTTGACCTAAGGAACTGACACTCCGGGCCAACTCGCCTTCGAGGCCGCGCAAATAGTTGACGCGCTCTACAAACTGGCTGGTGCCAAATTTTTGGTTTTCAAGAAGTTCAAAACCCACATTGCCAGCCTTGGGCAAGCCTTGACCCGCCAGTTTTAAGCGGGTTTCATAGACCAAGCCTTGTGGCACCGTGATAGCGCCGCCGCCCTCGGTAAACTGGTAGGGCACGTTCATTTGCTGCAGTGCAGTAATGATGGCGGCACCATCGCCTTCGTTGACGTTTGCAAACAACACTCGGTAGTCTTGGTTGGTTCGACCTGCTGAAAAAACAACACCCAAGGCCAAAACCAGGCCGGCAAAGCCTAGGCCCATGAACAAACGTTGATTGGTGGTGAGGGCCTGAAACCGTTCGCGCACAGAATCAAACACGCCTGCAGGTGTGTTTAAATTTGCCGCGCCGGAACCGCCCATCGACAGAACGACAGCGTCGCGATCTGGAGAGAGAGTTTTGGGAGCATCCAATTAGGTCAGTGCCTCCATATGTAATCACATTGTTTCAAATTTTCACTGATCAAAACCAAGCATTACACAGCTGTAATGTAGGAATACAGGTTTTTAATCAAGCACTTTTCCATAAGACTGTGAACTTGACCCA
>Ga0214919_10004169_pt1 | contig 21255 bp, 22 predicted proteins | sample LL1503_MetaG_FD_177994 | JGI IMG/M metagenome (GOLD analysis project Ga0214919, IMG submission 177994) | Freshwater microbial communities from Lake Lanier, Atlanta, Georgia, United States - LL-1503 | ecosystem: Environmental > Aquatic > Freshwater > Lake | place: USA: Georgia | collected... | reverse complement strand
GCGACGAAAAGCATAAGCTGTATCAAGTGATACAGCTTATGCTTGCCGAGCAATTTATGCCAGAATTTTGCAGAAGAAAATGGGTGTTTTCAGGTTAAAATAGTATAACAACAGCCCCCAAGTTTGTAGAAGATTCTATTTTTATCATTTTTAAATAAATTTACCGATCGGTAAATTCACAACCTAACTTTCAGTAGTATAATTTGGCGACTCAGAAGTAATAGTAATTGAATGCGGATGGCTTTCTTTCAGTCCTGAATTAGTGATTTTTACAAAATTACAATTCTTGCGCATCTCTTCAATTGTGGCGCAACCAGTGTATCCCATGGCAGATTTTAAGCCGCCGACTAATTGATGAATAACATCAGAAACTGGACCTTTGTAAGCCACGCGCCCTTCAACGCCTTCTGGAACTAATTTTAATTTATCGGTGATATCTTGCTGAAAATAACGATCTGCAGAGCCGCGAGCCATTGCGCCAAGAGAACCCATGCCGCGATAAACTTTGTAAGAACGACCTTTAAATAATACAATATCTCCTGGAGTTTCTTCGGCGCCAGCGAGTAACCCGCCAAGCATAACGCAAGATGCGCCTGCGGCGATGGCTTTTGCTAAATCGCCAGAAAATCTAATTCCGCCATCAGAAATTACGGGAATTTTAGCTTTATTACAAAATTCAACTACATCCATTATTGCAGATAATTGTGGAACGCCAACGCCAGCAACAATACGAGTTGTGCAGATTGATCCTGGTCCAATTCCAACTTTTACTGCATCAGCGCCAGCGCCAATTAAAGCTTTTGCAGCTTCTGCCGTAGCAATATTTCCGGCAATAAAATCTTGTTTTGGATAATGTTTTTTAAGATAAGCTACAGTTTCAATCACGCCTCTGGAATGACCATGTGCGGTATCAATTGTGATTACATCGGCACCTGCTTCAATTAAACTTTCCGCTCTTTTAATGCCGTCTTTACCAACGCCAGTTGCGGCAGCAACTAAAAGCCGACCATCTTGATCTTTGGCAGCATTTGGAAATTGTTTATTTTTTTCAAGATCTTTGCCTGTAATTAAGCCAACACAATTTCCAGCATTATCTGTGATGATAATTCTTTCAATTTTATTTTTATGCAAAAGGGCGCGCGCTTCAGATTTTCCAATATTTGCCTTGGCTGTTATTAAGCCATTTTTTGTCATCAATTCTTTAACTGGCTGCTTTTTATCAGTAGCAAAACGCACATCGCGATTAGTTAAAATTCCTATTAATTTTTTGCCACCCTCTTGAACAACTGGAATTCCTGAAATTCCATATTCGCTCATAATGAATAAAGCGTCCGCCAAAGTTTGATCTGGATTAATTGTAAGCGGATTAATCACAATTCCAGATTCAAATTTCTTAACTCTTCTAATTTCGTCAGATTGATCTTTAATAGAAAGATTTTTATGAATACAGCCCATGCCGCCACACTGGGCCATTGCAATTGCCAAACGACTTTCAGTAACGGTATCCATTGCTGAAGAAATAATTGGAATATTTAGCTCAATATTTTTAGTAATTTTAGTTTTAATTTGGGCATCAGCGGGCAAAATTTCTGAATAAGATGGCTTTAATAAAACATCATCAAAAGTCAAAGAATGAGGAGCGTCTTCAATAATTTTTCTGCGAGATTTTGTCATTTGGCAAATATTTTGATTGTGAACTTGTCTAAGATCGTTTTTAATTCCATATTTAGTCCTATTTTTGCTTATTTTTTAACAAAGTTACTCAAAGTATATCCAGATACTCGTCATAATTTTGTTAAAAAAACGCTAAAAATATGCCAAAATCTGTAATTAAAAAAGATCTTAGGCAAGTTCTGAGAAGAAATAAGATATGTTAAAGTATCTTTGGCTTTCCAAAAAATAAAGTTCAATTTATATTAAAAATATTCGATACTAACAAAATTAACTTTTTATGCCTTCTCAAATTGAAAAACTCTGCAAAGAAAGAAAAATTAAACTTACTGAAAATCGGCGCATTGTAGCTCGTGTAATTTCCGAAAGCGCTGACCATCCTGATGTTGAAGAAGTTTATAGTCGAGCATCAAAAATTAATCCTAAAATTGGCATTGCCACCGTTTATCGCGCCGTAAAAATGTTTGAAGAACTTGGTGTTATTGCCAAACATGATTTTGGCGGTAAAGGCAGAGCGCGTTATGAAAAATTAGAAGGAGAAGATCATCACGATCATTTGGTTGACATTACAACTGATGAAGTTCATGAATTTTTTAGCGAAGAGTTAGAAAAGTTAAAAGATAAAATAGCTCGCGAGAAAGGTTTTGAGTTAGTTGGACATCGCTTGGAATTATATTGCCGACCTTTGAAAAAATAAATAATGACAGATTTATTAAAAAAAATATTTCAACCACAGCTTGAATTTGAAGGTGCAGACTCTTCAGAAAAATTCTTGAAGTTTTTTCGTGAGCTTTATCGAATTGAGCTTTTTAAAGATGGTTTAGATTTGGTTTTAACTAAAGTTCAAGAAAAGGATTTGAATTTTGAAGTCAAAATTATCAAGGGTTGGGACACTAACATTGGCTGTTATTTAACCGAACAAAACAAAGTTTTTAATAAAATTTTAGGTAATTTCACGCGAGTTACTAAACAAAAAATTATTTTACGACAATTAACGCACAATGTTTTAGCCCATGAAATGGCGCACGCTTTGGAGTTTGAAAGCGGAGTTAATTTGGGCGAAGAGTTTCGTAAATGTATCGGTTTAGATATGAAAAATCGCGATCCACAAAGTATTACACTAAAAGCTGAAATAAAAAGATTGATGGTTGAGGCTTTAAAAACCTATCCGCCGCATCAATTTTTATCAGAACTTTTTGCTCGTTATTTTGAGCTTCTAAGCATCTCGCGCAATGTTTGTGCCAATGGCAGCTTTACCACTTCTGAGGTGATGGAATTTTTTCAAAATACTACGAATTTCATTGAACAAAAATTTAATCAGCAGATAAAAGCTAAAATTAATGCCAAAATTGCTAATCATACAATTGAAGTGGTGAATCAAGTTAATTTGGCAAGTAAGGAGCAAAAATTTCAGGAAAAAGTTGATTCATTTCATCAAAAATCAACCAATGCTGATGGTGGAAAATCTTGGTCTAAAAATGTTAAATCCAATGCCAATTGGCAAGTGGGCTGGAATAATTATCAAGAATTGAATAATGATAAAAAGTGAGATCCTGAAACAAGTTCAGGATCTAATTCAAATAACAAATAACCAAAATGGCCGTTTACACAAGATTAACCAAAGAAGAAATCGAAAATCATTTAAAAAATTATCCACTTGGAAAGTTAGTTGATTTCAAAGAAATAATAGACGGCATTGATAATTCAAATTTTATCATCGATACCGAAAAAGGCAGATTCATTTTGACGATTTTTGAATCAAGAATTAACAAAAAAGAGTTGCCTTTTTTCATTAACTTTAAACTGCATTTGGCTAATAAAGGAGTTTGCTGTCCGCGCCCTATTCTTAGTAATCTGGGTGAATCCATCGCTGATTTAAAAGGTAAAAAATCTTCAATAGTTAGTTTTTTAAGTGGCGCAACTTTAAAGCCGCAAGAAGATGGATATTACAGCAGCATAAACGCCCAACATTGCTTTGAAATTGGTAAAGTTTTAGCAAAACTTCACGGTGCGGCAATTGATTTTGAAATGAGTCGTGCTAATGAGCTTAGCGTTGCGGGCTTTAGAAATTTATTCTCAAGATTTGAACAATTGGTTGAGGGTTATCAAAAGGGTTTGTGTGACGAAATTTTAGAAACTTTAAGTTTTCTAGAGCAAAATTGGAAAAGCGCCCTGCCACAGATTGCTGTGCATGCTGATCTTTTTCCTGATAATGTATTTTTTAGTCAAGATGGGAAAGTAAGTGGTGTAATTGATTTTTACTTTGCGGCAGATGATATTTTGATTTATGACTTTGCAATTACTGCTAACGCTTGGTGTTTTGATGAAAAAAATAATTTTAAAGAAGAAAAATTTATCAAGTTGATGGAAGGCTATAATGAAGTTAGAAAATTTTCTGTTGAAGAGTTGGGTTTTTTAGAAATTGCTTTCTTAGCAGCGGCAACAAGATTCCTTTTAACAAGGCTTCATGATATGTTTTTTACCGCAAAAGATTCTTTGGTAAAAGTTAAAAATCCACAAGAATATTTAGCAAAAATGCGTTATTTCAGATCAAAAATTAGCTAAAGATTTTTAAAAAATGACTGAAAAAAATAACATAAAATATCACTTTTTTGGTAAAGATTGTATAATTGATCGCGCTTTATTGAAAAGAGAAGATCTGCTTAAAAGCCTTGATAATAAAGGGTTTAAATGTGATGAATTATTGTTTGTAAACCAAATTCACAGTTCTGAAGTGGTGATAGTTGATGAAAAAAACAAGCTTTACGACATGCATAATTTGCCCAAAGCTGATGCAATTGTAACTAATTTAAAAAACATTGCTATTGCAGTTTTTACCGCAGATTGCGCGCCAGTTTTTTTATTTGATAAAAAGAAGGTGGTGATTGCCGCGCTTCATGCGGGGTGGCGCGGAGCTAAATCTGGAATTGTTAAACAAACAATTGGCGCTATGAAAAACCTAGGTGCCGAAAATATTAAAGCCATAATTGGACCAATGATTCAGCAAAATTCTTATGAAATTTCACAAGAATATTTTGATGATTTTATATTAGAAAAAGAAAGTAATAAAAAATTCTTTAAAGAAAAGCCTGAGCAAGGTCTTTATTTGTTTGATTTGCCAGCCTATGTAATGGAAAAATTACAAGAAGAAAAAATTTTAGAAATTGAAAATTCAGCGATTGATACTTACAAAAATGAAGAGAGTTTTTTTAGCTTCAGAAGAAGTGGTCACAGACAAGAAAAGGACTGCGGCAGAAATGTTTCCGTGATATTGATTAGTCGGTAAGCTTAAGGGAAATGGTGCCTGAAGCCGGAATTGAACCAGCGACACAAGGATTTTCAGTCCTTTGCTCTACCAACTGAGCTATTCAGGCAAAAGAAACGCAAGGGAAGCAAGATAGAAAAGAGCTTTTATTTTGCAAGTTGTAATTGTTGTTGTTTGAGAATGTGATTTGAGTTTTTGTTATCTGCCGCCCCTAACCCCTCCTTATCAAGGAGGAACTAAAAGTATTCCCTTTCCTTATCAAGGAGGGGTACTAAAAGCATTCCCCTCCTTGATAAGGAGGGGTTAGGGGCGGCAGATAATACAAACTCGGCGCTATAAATTATTAAGAATGTAACTCAACATGGAAAATCCAACCGATTATTCAAACTATGTTTTAGCAGCCTATTTAGTTGCTTCAATAACTCTTGGCGCTTTATTAGCTATAACTCTGTGTAAATATTTTCATTTGAAATCCAAATTCAAAAAAAATGAAAAATAAGCACAAGAAAAAAAGAATAATCTTTGTCTCTACAATTCTTGCCGTCTCTTTAATTGCGATGGTTTTCGTGATTTTGAACTTTCGCGATAATATCGTCTTCTTCTATTCTCCTTCTGAATTAAAAACTGCAGAAATTCTTAAAAAAACCACTAATAAACAAATTAGAGTTGGCGGATTGGTTGTTGAAGAAAGTGTAAAAAAAGTTGATGCTTTACATACCAGTTTTGTAATAACAGATTTGCAAGAAGAGCTAGTGGTAAATTATCAAGGACTCTTGCCAGATCTGTTTCGCGAAGGTCAGGGCGTGGTTTCTAAAGGAAGCCTTGATCTTGAAAAAAATGAATTTTTTTCAAGCGAATTATTGGTAAAACATGATGAGAAATATATGCCTCCAGAAGTTGCTAAATCTCTCAAGAAGAAGAATTAAATTTTTGCAGATTCTATTTTTTCCTCCAATTCAAGTATAAACTCTTGTTTTGATAAGCCTGTTTCAATTGGATCCAAAAATTGTAAAATTATTGTGCCAGAATTTTTTTTAAATCCGGTTTTAGGCCAGAAATTTCCTGAATTTAAAGTCGCTGGAACAACTTTGACATCGCAAGAAAGATAAAGTGCAGTAATGCCAGACTGATAAGGATAGTCTTTGGTATTTGCTCCAATTGGCGTTCTGGTGCCTTGTGGGAAAATCACAATATTTTGTCCTTGAGATAAGTATTTTTTAGATTGCTTGATTAGTCTTTTTAAAGCACCAGCGCCACCTTTGCGATCAATTGTGATTCCACTCATTATTGTTAAATACCAACCGTAAAAGGGAATTTTCAAAAGCTCTTTTTTAAAGGCATAGACTGGGCGATTCATAACTAAATGCATAATCACCGTTTCCCACATTGATTGATGCTTGCAGGCAATTATACAAGGTTCTTTTGGTAATTTTTCTAAGCCTTTAACTTGATAATCAATTTTGCATAATTTTTTCAGCATCCATATTGAAACTTGCGCCCAAACTTTGGCTCCGTGATCTGCGGTTTTAGAATTTTTGGTAATGAAAGCAAAGGAGTATAAAAGAGGAATTATTGCGCCCCAAAGGCAGATGAAAATTGTGAATATGATTGATGTAATTATATTCATTAGAAATTTTAGAATATCTAAAAGGAATGGTGCCGAATGTCGGATTCGAACTGACGACCTACCGCTTACAAGGCGGTTGCTCTACCACTGAGCTAATTCGGCAAAAAGTGAGGGGTGAATTATTTCCAGATATAAAATAAATTCAAGGAAAAAATCTTTTTTATTTGAACAACAATAAAAAAGCCAAGCTGACATTTGCCAACTTGGCTTTCTACAAAGTTAAAAACTAAAATTAGTTTTTAACTTCTTCTGATTTAACTTCAGCAGCTTTAGCTTTTTTAGCTTTTTTAGCTTTAGGAGCAGCTTTTTCTTCAGCATTAACTTCAGTTGCAGCAGCAACTGGAGCAGCAGCCTTAGCAGCAACTGGAGCAGCAGCCTTAGCAGCAGGAGCAGCAACTGGAGCAGCAGCCTTAGCAGCAGGAGCAGCAACTGGAGCAACAGCTTTAACTTCAGCAGCGTTAGCATTAGCAGCGAATAAAACTGCAGCAAGAACTAGTGATAATTTTTTCATTTTAACAAACCAAAAATTTGATTTTAATAATTACTAACTATTTCTAGTTAGTTCCTCAAGGAAATATTTGGCTTCGTGGGTTTTTAGAAAAAACCAACAATTTAAATAACCCAAAGAGCTGACGCACAAAATAGAAACCCTTTTTTGTTTGTCAAATGAGATTTTAAAAATGAGACAAACCCTTCTTTGGTTTATTTGGCAAATTTAATATCGTTTATAATCGATTTTTCTTCTTTTTGCGACTAAATTTTAAATCTCCGTCTAATCATAAAGATTATTAGAAACCATATAATTGAGCACAAGATGATTTGAAGAAAATTGAAGGTGATGTGCAAAAATAGATAATCGTTCATTGCGCCTATCATCATGAGACTGTCGTAAATTTAAATTCTTAAAAATTTTTTATAAAAAAATCCAATCATCAAATAAAATCAGAATTTAAGATTTTATTCCTGATATTCTTCTAATTTTTTGACCTATTTTGCGACAGTCTCAGACTAACATTTTAAGTCATGCATCAACGCTGTATCCAACTCTTCCAACTGCCTGACTGTTTTTGATATTAGCAATATTTTTTGCAAGTCCGGCAAAATCGATGATTGAAAGTAATCTGCGGTAAGGATGATCTTTTTTTACCAAATCATTAAGATTTACTATTTCTGTTTGCATTTATGCCTAATACCATTTTCTTCTGCAAAATTCTGGCATAAATTGCTCGGCAAGCATAAGCTGTATCACTTGATACAGCTTATGCTTTTCGTTGCAATTTCTGGTCATAATTTTTTTGAAGAAAATGGGTGTTTTCAGGTTAAAATGGTATTATTAATAACCGAATCATTTCCACCTCCGAAACACTACAACATATTTGGGATGCCAGTAGGAAAAGATTTTACTGAAGCAGAAAAGTTGTCGCTAAGGCAGGAAATGGTATCAAACTCAAAACTAATCTTATATCAAGAGTCTTAAAACAAAAAAAGGGGTGAGCTTTTTAAGCTCACCCCTTTTTTATATCCTGAAACAAGTTCAGGATGAAGTTGTCAATCTTTACCAATTAATTACAAATTAATCGTTAAATCCACCACCTGGTTTTTTATCTTTAGCTCTTGAAACCAAAGATCTGCCACTGCTGGAATTTTTTTGGAAAGAATTAAGAATTCTTTCAGCATCTTCAAATGGAGCAGCGAAGAATGAGAAAGAATCGAAGATTTTAACATCGTCAACTTTTCTTTGTTCAACACCACTTTCTTTTTGGATAAATTCTACCAATTTTCTTGGATCCATTCCGTCATTTCTGCCTTTAGCAATGAATAAACGGGCAGTACCTTTGCGGTCAACATAACCTTGTCTGTTATTGCCACCTGGTCTGTAATCATCACGATCATCATCGCGATCTCTGTCGCGACGATTAAAGTCTCTGCCACCTGAATCACGATCACGACCTCTTCCTGAGTCACGACCACCATCGCGACCACCAAAATCACGACCACCTTCACGAGGAGAATAACGATCTTTTTTGAAAGCTCCGCCACCAACAATGTTAATTTCGTTGTAGCTTCTTTCATTAAGCTCATCTTTGAAAGCAAGCTTTAACAAAGCAGCTAAAACTACTTTTGGATCAGTAAGTTCAGCTGAACCATCTGTATTTAAAAGAATTTCTTCAGCAATCACTTCCAAATCAGAAAAGCCTCCCGTTGCAATAATGTCAGCAAGAGTGTTTTTGATGCGTTGTTTTTTACTGTTAACTACATCTTTAACATTAGGAACTGTTTGTTTGGTAATTGTGGTATTAGCCATTTTTTGAATCGTAACTAATTTACGATATTCTGAAGGGGTAATAAGAGTAATTGCAGTTCCGCTTTTACCGGCTCTGCCAGTTCTACCAATTCTGTGAACATAACTTTCAGGATCTTGTGGCAAAGCGTAGTTAATTACATGAGTTAAATTTTCCACATCAATACCACGAGCAGCCACATCAGTTGCTACCAAAACTGTTAGTTTTTTACTTCTGAATTTTTGTAGAATTTTTTCTCTTTGACCTTGTGAAATATCGCCATGTAAAGCTTCAGCACGGCAACCACGATTGGTTAATTTTTGAGCAATATCATCAGCATCAAGCTTAGTACGACAGAAAACTAAACCATAAAAACTTTCTTCAACATCAATGATGCGAAATAAAGCTTCGAATTTATCTGATTGAGCAACTTCAAAATAAATTTGTTGAATATTGTCACGATTAGTAGTTCCAGACATTACTGAAATTACTTCATAATCATTCATGTATTTTTTAGCTAAACGCTCAATATGACTTGGCATTGTTGCTGAAAAAAGCACAGTTCTTCTTTCTTTTGGAGCGGCTTCTAAAATAGTTTCAATATCATCAATGAAACCCATATTTAACATTTCATCAGCTTCATCCAAAATGATGTGAGAAACTTTTGAAATATTTAAAGTACCACGATTCAAGTGATCCATAACTCTTCCTGGAGTACCAACAACAATATCAACACCTCTTTGTAATCTTGCGATCTGGCGATCAATTGGCTGTCCACCGTAAATGGCAACGATACGAGTTTTTTGCGCTTCAGCAAAAGTGGCAATTTCTTCAGCAACCTGAATTGCTAATTCGCGCGTTGGCGCAAGAATAATTGCTTGAACATGCTTAGAGCCTGGCATTAATTTCTCAATAAGCGGAATACCGAAAGCGGCAGTTTTACCAGTTCCGGTTTGAGCTTTACCGATTAAATCTTTTTTATTTTCTAAAAGAAAAGGAATGGCTTTGGCTTGAATTGGAGACGGTTCTTCAAAACCCTTTTTACGAAGAGATTCAAGCATAACATCAGAAAGACCTAAGTCTCTGAATTTGACTAAGTTTGTAGGCATATATATTTTTTAAGTTTAAAAGTAAGTAATACCAATTCCCATCTTTAATTAACTTTTTATGCTTCATCTTTTTGGTCTAAAATTTAGAATAAAAACCTTATGTAAATCTATGTACATGCGGCTTTTCTTCTAAATTTTATCCTCAAAAATATTTCGCCTAAAAAGTTAATCAAAGATGGGAATTGGTATAACATCCAGCAGCAGCTATTTAAAGACCTCTAATGACCAAAGATTTTAGCGGTCAATGTTCAATTGTGATTTTCCCCTAAAATTTAGCGCTGCTTAGAAATTAAGGTACAGAGCTGATTTACAAATATATTTGTAAAAAACTTGGTGGGGGAGAATATTAAAAAAACTTCAAAAGATAAGTTAAACAGCAACTTCTAGAGTTTTTATTCTACTAAGCCTCTTTTCAAAGTAAAGCTCTTATTCCGATGAATGTGGCATGAAGCCTTACCGCTCTTGCCATTCCCAAGAAGGCTGGATTCCAGCCTTCTTGGGAATGGCAAAGAATTGGAATTTTATCTTAAACAAATATTCTATAGCATACTAAGCTAATCTTACATATTTCTAATTAAGAAGTTTTGAGAAAAAATTACGATGAAGAATATAGACACTGTTAGCTAATTATTTTTAGCACAGATTTTGACATGTTTTTAGCGTTTTTTTGACAAAATTATGATAAATATCTGGATATATTTTGAATAATTTTGTCAAAAAATAAGCAAAAACAGGGCTAAATATGGGATGAAAATAATTAGCTAACAGTGTCTAAGCTTTATCAAGTGATACAGAGTTATTCTTCGAGTAAATTTTTACCAAAAATTCGAAGTTAGAAATATGCAAGATTAGCTTAGTATGCTATATGCAAACCCACAAAGCCAATTAGCTCTTTTGCTTCTTTAGCTTCTGCCGCCCAAAGACCAAAACCAAATTTTTCAATACGACGATTCGTTTCAGCAATAAAATCATGAAAATCTTTCAAAATCATTGCGCTGCGCAAGAATTCAATAACTTTTTCATCTTGATTTATTGCCGCAAAAACCTCTGCATCATTTTGATTCCACCTACGCAAAACAAGTCTTTCAGTTTCAATTCTGTTTATTATTTGCATGAAATTCCAATCGCTTCAGAAATATTTTTAAAACCATCTTGTTTTACCACTTTATTCAAATCTTTTTTGATTTTTTCAACCAAACTAAAACCCTCATAAATAAAGGCCGAATAAATTTGCACCAAAGATGCACCACATTTTATTTTTTCATACGCATCTGCAGCAGATGAAACTCCACCAACTCCAATTAAAGGAATTTTACCTTCCGTAAATTTGTAGAAATTTTTTAGAACCTCATTGGATCTTGAAAATAATGGCTTACCACTTAATCCCCCAGTCTCATTTGCTTCGCTATTTTTCAAACTATCATCGCGATGAATTGTAGTATTGCTAACAATCACGCCATCAATTTGATTTTTTAATACTGTTTTTGCCACTTTTTCTTGCTCTTCCAAAGTCAGATCTGGCGCAACTTTAAGCAATATCGCCACATCTTTTCTGTAACGACTTTTTAACTCAATTTTTTCTTCCATTATTCTACTTAAAAATGCATCAAGCTGATCTTCATTTTGAATATCGCGCAAATTATGAGTATTTGGTGAAGAAATATTAATCGTAATGTAAGAAGCTTGCGAATAAAACCTTTCAAGCAGCACCAAATAATCATTTATCGCCTCTTCTGTGTTTTTATTTTTACCAATATTTACACCAACTGGACATTTAATTTGACCGAAAGATTTAGCTAAATTATGTTCAAAGTTATTAGCACCAAGATTGTTAAAGCCCAAACGATTAATAATCGCTTTGTCTTCTTCCAGACGAAAAATTCTGGGCTTCTCATTTCCAACTTGCGCAAAAGGAGTAACAGTTCCACATTCTACAAATCCAAAACCAAATTTTGACAAAGCTTCCGCCACTTCAGCGTTTTTATCAAAACCCGCAGCCATTCCTACTGGGCTTTTAAAATCAATATTCCACAGCTTTTGTTGCAAGTTGCTATATTCCTTAATTTGTGGATAAAACAAATTTGACTTAAGAAATTTAATTGCCAACTCATGAGCGGTTTCTGGCTCAATTTTAAAAATTAAAGGTCTTATTATTTTGTAAATGTTCATTTTAAATTTCTTTTTTTCTCAATATCAGCAGAGGAAACACTGATAAAACCATAATAAATAAGATTAAATCTGAAGATCTTTTTAATAAAAAACTATCAGACAGCTGATCTTTTAAACGCGCGCGCCTTCTCATATTCATGTTGAATTCATCTTGAGTTTTATAAGGCTGATTATCTACAACTGCAATTGGTCTTGGCGCAATTCCCTTCGCCTCATCAATGGTAATTTCATCTGACGGATTTTTTAAAGAACCAAATAACTCTTTGTTTTTTATCTCAATTTTCTTTTCTTCAACAAAACTAGAAATTTTTGAAATATTTTTTGTTATCCAAAATGTTGAGAAGAAAATTATTAAAACAGTAAACACCAAAGCCGGAACAATAAAAAACACATGCTGTATTTTTTTAATTTTAGATTTCTTTGTTTCTTCTAAAATTAGTGAATCGCAATTAAAAACTAAAAACAAAACCACCGATAAATACGCGGCTGAAAGCACAATAATTTCTTTTAAATTATCGTAACTAGAAACAGTCATGGCTAAAAAAAGAACTGTTACCAAATAAGAAAAAATTAAGCTTATAGCTTTGTTAATATTAGTTTTAACAAAAAATAGAACCGTAAAATTGATAATGATAAAAAGCAAAACTGTTATTATTTTAGGGTCGAAAAACATTTTGGTTTGATTCTTTATGGTCTTTTACATCAATTAAACACGCACTTGGCAATCACCATCCCTTATCTTTTTTTGGGAAGAATCGAAGAAAAAAGCAATTCAAGGAGTGGTTTTTATCAAAATTTTATACTCATATCAAGTTGCATTAAAAACATGAAAAGTAGCTGCAAAATTTTGGTAAAAATTTGCTCGAAGAATGAACTCTATAACACTTGGTATATCTTAAATTCTTTGTCGCAATTTTTCCTCAAAATTTCTTTGCTATTTTTCATGTTTTGAATGCAACTTGGTATCAACAACCCCTCAAAGCTTCTAAAGCAGCTTCGATTCTACCTCAAGGGAAAAATATTAGCACTTAAATATTTTATGCTAATCGCGCAAAAGCTCATTAATAGAAGTTTTTGATCTAGTTTTCTCATCAACTCTTTTCACAATAATTGCCGCATAAAGCGATAAATTCTTATCACCTTTAGCTGAGGCAACATTGCCCGGAACCACAACAGAGTAAGCAGGAACGCGACCATAAAAAATTTCACCAGTTTCACGATCAATAATTTTTGTTGAAGCACCAATATAAACACCCATTGAAATCACTGAACCTTTTTCCACAATTACACCTTCGGCAATTTCACTTCTAGCACCAATGAAGCAATCATCTTCAATAATCACTGGATTTGCCTGCAATGGCTCTAAAACTCCACCAATTCCAGCGCCACCAGAAATGTGACAATTCTTACCAATTTGTGCACAAGAACCAACCGTTGCCCAAGTATCAATCATTGAACCTTCGTCAACATAAGCGCCAAGATTCACAAATGATGGCAACAAAACTACATTTTTAGCAATAAACGCAGAATAGCGTACAACCGCACCAGCAACGGCACGAAAACCCGCATTGCGAAAATCTTCTTCGGTCCAATTGGCAAATTTTAACGGCACTTTATCAAAATAACTAAGCGCATTTCCACTTACAGCTTGCTGTTTACTTAAAAAATTATCATTCAATCTAAATGACAATAAAATAGCTTTTTTTATCCATTGATTAACTTGCCAAATTTCATTCTCTTTCTCGCATATTCTAATTTTACCAGCATCAAGCAGGGCAAGAGTTTCATTAACTGCATCGCGAATTTCGCCCTGAATATTTAAGCTAGTATTTAAATTAATTTCCGCTCTTTTTTCAAAAGCATTTTCAATAATTTGAGAAAGATTTTTTGTCATAAATTTTATTTTTATTAGATCTGTGACCCCAAGAAAAATCTAGGGCACAGATATGAAGATTGGTAATTTTAAGAATTCCACTCAAGACTATCATGAGTACCACAATCCATACATTTAGCGCTCCATTTCGAACTTAAATGATTACAATTGCTACAAGAATAATGATCATTATGGCTGGTCATTTCTGCTTTTTCACTATATTTTTTTGATCTTTCTTTATTGCCAGAAAATTTTTCCACATAAGAAAGCAATTTGTAAGCACGATGTGTTTTTTCTTTTAAAAGCGATGATTTTAAAAATTCTCTCGCCATTTCATAATTGCCAACCCTAAAGGCAACCAAACCCACAGCCAATTTTCCAAGATAAGTTTCATCATTTATTTCGGATAATTTTTTCATAGCTTTAATTCTGTTTTTTGCCGAAGATTTACGATAAACTAAATCATAAATTTCTGCCAAAATTAAATGTGGATTTTCACGCCATAATTTTTTTATCATCCAACCAACTTTAACAGAAAATCCTCTTTTAAGCCAAGATCTAAGCAATATTTCAGTTGCCGGAAGAAAGTCATTTTCAGATTTTAAGGCTAACTTTGCATGCTTAATTGACTGCGCAAAATTCTTTTGGCGATAATAGTCTGAACCCAAAGCAGTATTCATTGCAGCAACATCTCTTTTTTGTAATTCGTCAGTAAATTTTTCTAAACCATATTCAGAAATTAAACCTTTGGCTTCTTGCCACAAACCTTGTTTTTTATATAAAGAAAAAAGACTGCGAGCAATTTCCATATTGTCTCTTTTTACCGATAAAATTTGTTTGGCATAAGCAATGGCAGTAACTTCATCTTGCTTTTCTAAAGCAAATTTAAATTTTGATTTTAATACTAAAATTTTAGCATATTTATCTTCGCCAAGCTTAGCAAAAAACTCTTCTGACTTAGCAAAATCTCTGTCATCAAAAGCAATTTTTCCCATTAAAAAATTATTTAATTGAGGATTTTTGATTAATTTTGATAATTTATTTTGTAGTTTTTTTGATGATTTGCCATCTCTAGTCTCAATCGCCATCAATAACTGCGCCATCATATTGGCGCCCTTCATGTTTCTTTGCACCAACTTTTCTAATTTTCTTAAATAAGTTTTTTTAAAAAATAATTTAAAAAAATTAGGAAATCTCATCGCCAAGATTCTGGCAAATAAATAAGAAATGGCAAAAACAATAACAGCAAAAAAAACCGTTATTAAAATTGCTGCTAAAATAGTAGTTCTTGCCTCATAACCAAGCCAAGTAACTACAACCTGCCCATCATTATCAAGCAGCCATATCACAGAAAAGCTGATGAGAAAGGCAACTAATATTAGCCACAGTATTTTGAGCATATTAACTTAGAGTTTTTAGATAGGATAAAATTTCTTGGTCAATTTTTTGTACTTCTAAAGCGACATTTAACTTATCCAAAAAATTCACAATAACGCTGTGATAAAGAGGGTCTAGCGCAACCAAATTATTAAGAGCCTCCTGATAATTTTGTTCTTGCAATAATTTCTCAATTTTAACAATTGTAGCATCAATTTCTTGAGGTTTTTTCCCATCAATTCTTCTTATGATTATCAATTTAGCAATATTGTTGCGAATTCTGGAAATAACGCTTCCATCGACATTGCCGCCTTTTGCAATAATTAAATTTGGTATTAAGCCATCAAACTCTTTTATCAAAGATTTTTGATTAACAAATTTTTCCAAAAGTGGTCTTAATTTTACTGCATTTTCTTGTAATTTATCATTATCCAGAACTACTAACATTTCGAAATTCTTCAAAGAATCTTCATAACCAGTAATGACATTTTCATCATTAGTTTCATTGATTGAAACCTCATTGTTAGCAAAAATTTTCTGCCTTAAGTCTATGTAAGAAAAAATAATTTTGGTAATTTTTTCACGATTTTTATATTTTGAAAATTCATCTTTAACAGATTGAACCTGAGTCTTCAAATCATTAATTTGCAGCTGATTTTTTAACAAAGATTGGTAAACAAATTCTGCACCTCTTTCTTCCATTTCATTAGTTGAAAGAGTTGCCAATCCTGATGGGTCGTGATCTTCACCTTGAGCTTTATATTCTTCAGATAAATCAAAAATTTCATTTTCAATATTATCAAATTTACCAACTTCTGTTTTAGCTGAATTTTTTACTGCCTCTCTAATTTGGTAATATCTATAACCAAAATAGACAAAAACTCCAACCACAATAAGACTTAAAATCTTTATCAATAAAAACTGCTTTTTGATATTTCTTAATTCTGAATTTGTTTTATTTACCTGATTCAAACCACCATTTTCTTCATTCATAAAATTTCTTTAGAATTATATTTTCATCAAAAGTTATAGAATTGTTAAATCCCGAACTACGCACAAAGGAAAGAATTTTTTCACTTAAACATAATATTTGTGAGCTTTTAAAACATTCAAGCAGGTTATGTTTTTTTAACAACTCAAAAAAATGCTTCGCACTATTTCTGGAATATAATAAAACAAAATCAAAATTTGATTCTTTGGCTATTTTTAGAAATTCACTTGAAAAACTATCATTTTCTATAATTTTATAGGAAATGATTTTTTCTAATTTAAGGCTATATTTTGCAAGCTCTTCTTTAAAGTCTAAAGATATGAATTCTCCGCAAAAATATAATAAAACATATTCTTTTTTAGCAAGAATTCCGATATCTTGTAAAATTATTTTTTTTAAACCTTCGGCAGAATTTTCTTTGGCATAAATAATATTTTCATAACCCGCAGCAGAAAAAGTCAAAGCAGTTTTTTTGCCAACTGCAAAAATTTTAATTTCCTTACCAAGATTTAATTTTTTAATAACTTCTAAAGCCATATTTGCAGCATTGCCACTGGTTACAATAATGGCAGAAATATTTTTATAAGACAATCTTTGCAAAAGAGCATCTTCCAACAAAGAAAAATTCTGCACCGCAAAAGTTGGCTCTACAAAAACTTCAAAATTATTATTTTGCATATATTGCACAATTTCTTGTGCTTGAGCTTTTGGTCTGGTTATCAGAATTGATTTTTTCATAAATTATAAATAGGCAAATATAAGTAAATTTAAAATTCGTGGACCTCATAAGAAGGGGACAAATCTAGAGTCATGTACATATTTCAAGTTTGTTACCCCGTCTCATGACGGGGTCCACTCATTTAAAAAGTTATCTGATGTTAAATGTTAGCTACCCTAACAAGCCAGAAAATTTTATTGCCAAGTTAAAAACAAAACCTATATTGCGGCGCTCTCGTTTTCAAACCAATTTCAATTTCAAATAAATTTTAGACATGAATATTCATGAATATCAGGCTAAAGCCCTGCTTAAAAAATTCGGTGTTGCTGTCCCTGAAGGACATGTTGCTTTCTCGGTTCCAGAAGCTGTTGAAGGCGCTAAAGCTCTTGAAGCTGCTGGTAATAAAGTTTTTGTAGTTAAAGCTCAAATTCACGCTGGTGGACGCGGTAAAGGCGGCGGTGTAAAAGTTGTAAAATCAGTTGAAGAAGTAAAAGCAAAAGCTTCAGAAATTTTAGGCATGACTCTAATTACCCATCAAACTGGCCCAGAAGGTCGCTTGGTTAAAAGACTTTATATTGAAGCTGGCTCTAATATCAAAAAAGAATATTATCTTTCAGCAGTTGTTGATCGCAAAACTAAAACTATCGTTTTCATGGCTTCAACTGAAGGCGGCATGGAAATTGAAGAAGTTGCTGCTCATAGTCCAGAAAAAATTATCACAGTTGCGGTTGATGCTGCTGCTGGAATTCAGCAATTCCACGCCAGAAAGCTTGGCTTCGGTCTTGGTTTAAAAGGCGAAACTCTAAAAAAATTCATCAAATTAATTTTCGCTATTTATAAAGCTTTTGTTGAAACAGACGCTTCTCAACTTGAGATCAATCCTTTGGTCGAAACTGTTGAAGGCGATATCGTAGCTCTTGATGCTAAATATAATTTTGATGACAACGCGCTGCACCGTCACGATGAAATCAAAGAACTTCGCGACTTAGATGAAGAAGAGCCTCTTGAAATTGAAGCTTCTAAATATGATTTAAATTATATTAAAATGGATGGTAAAATTGGCTGCATGGTCAATGGTGCCGGTCTTGCTATGGCGACAATGGATATTATCCAACTTTATGGCTCATCTCCAGCAAACTTCTTAGATGTTGGTGGTGGCGCAACTCGTGAAAAAGTTACCGCAGCTTTCAAAATTATTCTTTCTGATAAAAATGTTGAAGGTATTTTAGTTAATATTTTTGGTGGAATTATGCGTTGTGACATAATCGCTAATGGTATTCTTGAAGCAGCTAAAGAAGTTAAATTAAACATTCCTCTAGTTGTTAGACTTGAAGGAACTAATGTTGAATTGGGCAAAGAAATTCTTGCTAAGTCAGGTTTGGACATCATTTCTGCCGACGACTTATCTGATGCTGCTAGAAAAATTGTTGCAGCTGTTAAATAAAATCCCCTGTTAGGGGATTGGTTCTTGCGTAGCAGAACCTGGGGGTTCATAATACCAATTAATTAAAAACTATATCTAACATGTCAGTTCTAATAAATAAAAATACCAAAGTTATCTGCCAAGGCTTCACAGGCGCTCAAGGCACTTTCCACTCTGAGCAAGCAGTTGCTTACGGCACAAATATGGTTGGTGGGGTTACGCCAGGAAAAGGTGGATCACTTCACTTAAATTTACCAGTTTTTGACACCGTTTCTGATGCTCGCAAAAAAACTGACGCTAACGCTTCGGTTATTTATGTTCCACCTCCATTTGCTGCTGACGCAATTCTTGAAGCAATTGATGCTGAAATTGAACTTATCATCTGTATCACTGAAGGAATTCCAGTTCTTGACATGGTTAAAGTTAAAAAAGCTTTATCTGGCTCAAAATCAAGATTGATTGGTCCTAACTGCCCAGGCGTTATCACTCCGGGTGAGTGTAAAATTGGTATCATGCCAGGACACATTCATAAAAAAGGCTCAATCGGTATCGTTTCTCGTTCAGGAACTTTAACTTATGAAGCAGTTCATCAAACAACTAAAGCAGGACTTGGACAAACCACTTGCATCGGTATTGGTGGCGACCCTGTTAATGGCACTAATTTTATTGACTGCCTTGATTTATTCTTATCGGACAATGAAACTCAAGCCATGATCATGATTGGCGAAATTGGCGGATCTGACGAAGAAGAAGCTTCAGAGTTCTTAAAAAGAGAAGCTAAAAAAGGTCGTTCTAAACCATGCGTTGGTTTCATCGCTGGTCGTACTGCGCCTGAAGGAAGAAGAATGGGCCATGCTGGTGCCATTATTTCTGGCGGCAAGGGTGGTGCAGGAGATAAAATTGAAGCTATGAAATCAGCTGGTGTTGAAGTTGCAGATAGTCCAGCTGCTCTTGGCGAAACTATGTTAAAATTGCTAAAAAAATAATTACTTTGTAGTTTTTAGAATTTGTTATTCTGAACGAAGTGAAGAATCTCTTTAGAAAAACCTTTGTTTTAAAAAGACTCGTCACTTAGTTTAGAATGACATTGTTACAAATATAACCAACACCAATAAAAAAACAGGAGAAAACCACATGGACGATCGCAAAAAAGCTTTAGAAGCAGCATTTTCACAAATTGACAAACAATTCGGTAAAGGTTCAGCAATGAAATTTGGCTCAAAGCCAGTTGTTGATATCGAAGTCATTCCTAGCGGCTCTTTAGCCTTAGACCTTGCACTTGGAGTTGGTGGATATCCTCGTGGCAGAATTATCGAAATCTACGGACCAGAATCTTCGGGAAAAACAACACTTACATTACACGCTATCGCTGAAGCACAAAAAGCTGGATTATCTGCTGCTTTTATTGATGCAGAGCACGCTTTTGACCCAGCTTATGCCAAAAATCTTGGTATTAATTTAGAAGAATTAATCATTTCTCAGCCAGATAATGGTGAAGCAGCTCTTGAAATTGCTGATACTTTAATTCGCTCTGGCGCAGTTGATTTAGTTGTTGTTGACTCAGTTGCAGCTTTGGTTCCACAAGTTGAACTTGAAGGCGGCATGGGTGACAATCAAATGGGTCTTCAAGCTCGCTTGATGAGTAAAGCTCTTAGAAAATTGACTTCTACAGTTTCAAAAAGCAATTCTACCATCATTTTCATTAATCAAATCAGAATGAAAATCGGTGTAATGTTTGGCTCTCCAGAAACAACTTCTGGTGGAAATTCTTTGAAATTCTACGCTTCAGTTAGACTTGATATTCGCAGAGGTACTGCAATTAAAGATCAAGATGAAGTTTTAGGAAATGAAACCAGAGTTAAAGTTGTAAAGAATAAAGTTGCTCCACCTTTCAAAACTGCAGATTTTGAAATTATTTATGGTGAAGGCGTTTCTAGAATTGGCGAAGTTATTGACCTTGCTACTAAAAACGACATTCTTGAAAAATCTGGCTCTTGGTATGCTTATAAAGGCAACAAAGTTGGACAAGGTAAAGAAAATGTAAAAACTTACTTTAAAGAAAACCCTAAAGTTGCTGATGAAATAGAAAATTTAGTCAGAGAAAAATTAGGTATTGCTAAAAAGAATAAAACCAGCGAAAAAGCTGCTGCAAAACCAGCGGAAGAAAAAGAGCGTAAAGTTAAAGCCTCTTAATCAATCTCGCCCCAAGCTTATGAAGGGTGATTCAATGCAACATCCCAGAGCTAGTAGGCATTTGCAGTTCCGACTTATGTTTGCTAAAAGTTAGAAAATTTTAACTTTTAGCAAACATAAGTCGGTTTTACAAAACCCGACCAGCATTAATAATAAAATACGAAAGTGTTTTAAATTAATAACGGACGAAGGTTAAGCCACTCGCCCCAAACCTTAATCATTTCAGGTAAAACTAGAAAGATGATCAAGAGTTTTACATATGCACCCGTAGCTCAATTGGATAGAGTATCTGACTACGGATCAGAAGGTTACAGGTTCGACTCCTGTCGGGTGCACCAACTCTCATAAGGCTTCAGCCAGTTTTACCAAAGTCTAAAAATCAAAAATGGGACACTTAGAACCTATCCCTAAATAATATTTGATATTTACCAAATAATACTAATTTAACTTCCTAATTGACCACTAATATTATTTAATAAATAATCCTGTCTCAGATTTTTTATTAACTTTATTGGTCTTAATTTATGAACAAAATTATTGAATTAAACGAAACATTA
>Ga0214919_10004166_pt1 | contig 21262 bp, 21 predicted proteins | sample LL1503_MetaG_FD_177994 | JGI IMG/M metagenome (GOLD analysis project Ga0214919, IMG submission 177994) | Freshwater microbial communities from Lake Lanier, Atlanta, Georgia, United States - LL-1503 | ecosystem: Environmental > Aquatic > Freshwater > Lake | place: USA: Georgia | collected... | reverse complement strand
CATCACTAGCACCATCACTAGCACCATCACTAGCACCATCACTAGCACCATCACTAGCACCATCACTAGCACCATCACTAGCACCATCACAATCTCATTCACAGACAAACGAACCAACATCAACAGCAATAGAAAATACAACACCAACTCCCATCTTTCAATCATTACCTATCGCGTCATTCACCACCGAATTTGTTATTATCGTTTCTAGCGACGCACCATATGACTCACAAACTAAAAAAGCAATTTGTTCCGCAACCACAACTACACTGGAAATAGATAGCAATGATTGTAATTACTTAGGCACCGCATTTACTGACCATATAGCAAAACTATTACAAACATCCTATTCGGCATCAAGCACATTATCTATTTCAGTCGCAACAGCGAATCCTGCCGCTTTTTTTACAACAGCATCAAATAATTTAGCAATAGCATCATCAAATGGTTTATTAGCGTCCAATTTAGTATCAGCATGTAATACATTAGGGGTTACTGGGCCAGTAGCATCCGCAGTAGTAGTGGGCGCAACAGCATCAAATTTAATAGTAATAGTAATTATGCCCCCTACATTAAATCCCAGTCCTAGCCCATCTACTATAGCAGCAGTAAAAACATCATCTAATAAAGATTTATCACCTGGAAATATAGCAGTAATAATTGTAATGTCATGTATAGTAGGATTAATAGCTGGTATAATTTATTACAAAAAAATAACCATAACCACTACAGATATAGTTTACAAAAATATTCCAACAATAGAACCACAAGTCAATTTAGCAGTAGAAAGCGATTCATTTTTGAGTATAGATGACGAGACTCAAAAATTAGATACTGAAAAAATTATTCTAGAAGACGCATAATAATAATAAATCGGTTATAACTATTATTTATTTTCTATAATAGTTATAAAAATGGCAAATATATTTACATTAGAAAATGTAACAGATTTCAGTGAAAAACTCAATATAGATGATCTGTATGAAAAGAAAAAACAATATGATTTAAGTAAATTAGCCTTATACAACAAAATTCTCAATAGGATCCATGTAAGAATAAAAACAACCGCAAGACAAAAAATCGACGAACAATATTGTTGGTTCATCGTTCCAGAAGTGATAATAGGTGTTCCAAAATACGACAACGGCTTATGTATTGCGTATTTAATAGATAAATTAAAAGAAAACGGGTTCAACGTAAAATATATGCATCCCAATTTGCTACTCATTGCGTGGTCACATTGGGTTCCATCTTATGTGAGAACCGAGTTAAAAAAGAAGACAGGTCTAGTAGTAGACGAATATGGAAATAAAATATCCCAAGACGATGAGGATTCGGGAGAACAAAGAAATAATAATCCCAAAAATTTGAATGAAATGATGTTTAAAATAAAAGATAATACAAAAAGCAATTCATCGAATCAAGAACAAAAGAAATTCACACCTATTAACTCATATAAACCACAAGGAAATTTGGTATATGACGACGAATTGCTAATAAAATTAGAAGATTCTTTCAATTAGAATACTTTTTCTCTCTCATCAAATAAAACAAAAGCCAAAATAAACAGAAATTTCACCATAAGAGTTGATCGGCAAGCCATCCACGCGTCCATTTCTTTCTCCTATCTTTTTCATGGCGAATTCTATAAAGCCGCCTTCTAGTTTTAGCAAATTTGATTCCACCTAGCTTCATATATGTAGGGTAATCATTCATCCCATATGCGCCTACACTTGCTATTTTCTTATTCTTCTTGAATACATCAATTTTCTTCGTTTTATTTGTGGATGGTTTCACAGATAAACCCAATTTCTTAGCCTTTTTATAAGTATACGCAGTAATATGATAAGCCATTATAGTATATGATTAGATAATATTTATGGCGATAAAAATTTACCAAAACCTAACAAAGTTCTTTAAGTTCCTTTTCCCATTTATTATATTAAAAAACCGGTTTTTTCATAAAGTTGATCCGTCGGACTAAAAAACACAAAATATTTGTAGCTTCTAACTTTTCCAAAGTACTTTACGAAAAAAAGAAAAAAAATAAGGAAGACCATAAATTTTGAACGAAATTATTTTTTGTGAGCATAATTTTTTTCGTGTTTTTATTTTTCGTTTTTTTGGAGATTTTTTGCGAAAGTTGAAGGCCGGCGCTTTTTCCTTATCAATAAAAATGATAACGCCAAAAGCGCCAAAAAGCGCCATAATCATATCCATCATTTTTCGTTATCATATATCATTATAAATTTTATAAACATATAAAAATATTTAGACCATGGGTGTAAAATGATAACACATGATAACAATGATAACGCCGAAAGCGCCGAAAACAAACCCCAACAAAAAATCAACAAAAAAATGTAAAATATAATGATATAATATAATGGCAACAAAAACAAATAGAACCAGATCAAAAAAAACAAACAAATCAAAAAAATCAAAAAAAACAAAATCAATAAAACGTAGAAAAACAACAACCGATATTGTTTGTTCTAATGAACCACGGAAAATGGCATTTTCTAGTTTTGAAGATGCTTATGAAAGATCGCAAGTATATAAACAAAAAAGGCATAAAACAAACATAGAAGCAGATTTAGTAAAATTATTTAAAATCCCATTTACTCCGTCCAAAATTACAGCGCAAGATGATTATTATACATATATCAATTACAGATGGCTTCAAGATACCAAAAAAAGCGCAAAAAATTTATCGATAGATAAAAAATATTTCTCTCAAATCGACGATTTTAGATTAAAACAAGACGATGTCTTTAGACAATTAATTGATATAGTAAAACAATATATAAAAGACGAAAAATCTAAGAAAGCAACCGAAATAAGTAACGTATATCATTCTTTTTTGAACTTGAATATGACTACATTAAAAGGCCATGTGGCTAACGTGCGTTCAATTATAAACCAATTTATAGATGGCAACGATTTAATGGGTCTATTAGCACATATTAATATGAACGAGATTGTTTGCTGGGGCTGCCCCATCTATTGGAAAGTCATTCCCGACGAAAAAAACTCCGGCAAATTCATCGATAATATTACATTACCACAATTATTATTATATGATTATAGTCTTTATTATGAGGATGCTGGACAGACTAAAGATTTTTTGCGTTATAAAAATAAAATAAAGAGAGACTATTTTAAATATATCAACAAAACATTTGATGCGTTCTATGGAAAAAATCACGGATACAATGCTCACGATATATATGAAGTTGAACGCGAAATATTACAAGCTATGGATTGTAATAGTATAGCCAACGATTCATTGAATTATTATAATGTTGTAAAAGCAGACGAATCAATGGAAAAATACGGATTCGATTGGCCCCTATTTTCAAAATTGCTCGGCTATAAAAAAGTCCCCGATTTTTTCATATGTGATAGTTTAAATTATCTGAAGTGTATTTGCGCCCTATTAAAAGACAATTGGAAAACACCTAGATGGCAAGCCTATTGGAACTTCCTTTATCTAAAACAAATGGCACGATTCGGCAGTTCAACTCGTCATATTTATTACGATTTTTTCGGAAAAACGATTGCGGGGCAAAAAGAAATGTTCCCGCAGCATTTATATCCTATTTTTGGACTCACAATAGCATTCAACACGTTTTTAACAAACGAATATGTAAAGCGTAATTTAAATGAAACAATCATTAAATATGTCGAAAATATGGGACACGACTTAATAAAAGTATTTGAACGAATTATTGGAAGAAATTCTTGGTTAAGTCCAAAGACTAAAAAATACGCATTATTAAAATTACAACATTTGCGTTTAGATATTGGATATCCCAAGGTTCTGAGAGAAGACCCGTTACTAGATTATCAATCGGACGATGCATGGGGAAATATAATGAAGATTTCTTATTGGCGTGCGAATAAATACATATCATTAACAGGTGATGAGGTAATTGATATACCTTATGTAGATTGGCAATCATTTAAATTAGTTGGTCAACAAGCCTACATAGTGAACGCGTTTTACACACCCACCTCAAATTCCATCTACATACCACTTGCGTATTTACAAAAACCATTTATTGATATGGATGAACGCGGAATAGAATATAATTTAGCGCATCTGGGGTTTACTTTAGGACATGAAATGAGTCATTCGTTGGATGATTTAGGAAGTCAATATGATTATAAGGGAAACTTGTATAATTGGTGGACACCAGAAGATAAGAAGAAATACCAGCAAATTATTAATAATATAGTTAAGCAATATGAAGCTTTTGCGGCATATGATGGTATAGTATTCGACGCTTCAATCGGAGTCGGCGAAGATTTAGCAGATATTTCTGGTTTAGCGATTTGTGAAGAATATTTAAGAGATTTTCAAGATAAAAATGCGGATATAGTTCCTATTCGTTCATTATCATTTCAAGCATTTTTCGTATATTATGCTATTCAAGAAAGACAACATATTTATAGACAAGCGTTGTCCGCACAATTAAAAACGAATCCTCATCCTTTAGACAAATATAGATGTAATGTTCCATTATCGCGTTTACAATTATTTAGGAGTGTTTATAATATTAAAAAAGGAGATAGAATGTATTGGGAATCTACGCCTGCGACAAATACTGTATGGTAAATATTTAGAGAAAGTAAATAGAACAAATAGAACAAATAGAACAAATAAAAATTTTAGAAATATATTTAAAATTAAATAATTTTAACTATAAGAAAGATTAAGGCAATTTAAATTACAAAAAATTTTTTTGTTAGGTATATATATAAATGTCAGCAAGAAGCAGAGCAGCAAGAAGAGCCCGAGGCCGATCAGCAAGCAGAAAAATGCACCGAGCACGTTCCCTCCAAAGAATGGCCGCACGCACACAACAACGCGCCCGTTCCCAACAACGTATGGCCGCACGCACCCAACAACGCGCCCGCACATTACAGCGAATGGCACAACGCACCCGTTCCCAACACTAAATTATTTAGAGTAGTTTAGAGTCATATTTTTTATATTATTTTAGCAATAATATAAACAAAATAAAACAAAAACAAAAACATAATCAAAATAAAAACATGATTTAAGCCGTAGAATACAGCATTTCAGAAGCGCGTTGTAAACTTTCGATTTGATTTTTAGTAGATTTAAATATCAACGATTCAACCATCGCCTCATATAATTTAACACCTTCTACAAAATCCGCCTCACATTTCAAGTATAAATCAATAATAATATTTCGAGTTTCGTCCACTACTTTTTGTAATGATTGCTCGGTCAATTCAGGATTTATTTTAATCAAGCCTGATTGGGTATAAACAAATATTTTATTTATTTGAGCCAATAATTGTTGCTGTTTTTTATTTACTGATTTAATCATTTGTTTCAAATTCGCAGCATAATCTACAAATAACTTATCGCTATATGACACCTCAACCCCCTTATTTTTAGCTAAACAAATAGCTTTTTTACTATAATCTTTCAATTTAATATCACTGAATTTAGTGATATTATCTGGCATTTCATCGTTACCAGTAAATTCATTATAAAATCGTTTCAAATCACTTTGGAATTGGATTTTAGTCGGTTCAGACATTCCAGTCATTTTACCTGTATTATAATCATATTCGTCGTCATAATATAATTCCATCAATTCGGGTATTCCAGGTTCATCCTCTAATGTTTTAAGACGTCCATTTTCTTTTATGTTAACTGAACATATATTGGGTTGTATTTTAATAACCACATCTTTATTCGGGTCGGTGGGTTCATCAGGTTCAGCAGGGTCACCGGCAGGTTTTTCTTGTTTCTCTTGCTCTTGTTGCTTTTGTTGCTGTTGTTGCTGTTGTTGCTTTTGCTCTGGCTCTTGTTGCTTTTGCTCTTGTTGTTGCTTTTGCTCTTGTTGTTGCTTTTGCTCTTGTTGTTGCTTTTGCTCTTGTTGCTCTTGTTGCTTTTGCTCTTGTTCTTCTGTTGTATCCGATGATGAGCTATCCGAGGATGATGAGCTATCCGACGATGATGAACTATCTGACGATGATGAGCTATACTCGTTTCCTCCACCCCAAGTTAATCCAGGCGTAGATAATTCACCTTCAATAATCTTTTCCATATTCTTCCCTTCCAAAGCATTAATCCTATTATCACATAGATTCAATTTCAACACTTCCACTTTAGCCCATTTAGGTATATTATCTTTCTCATATAAACCTTTTTTAATAGTTTTTCCAAACATATCCTTGTAAACATATTCAGGATTAATGGTAGTAACTATTGCTGAAAATAAATGGGCTATTTTAATATAAAATTTAGCAATTTTATTACAAACCATTTGTTTTTTATGGAAATCAGGTATATTCAAATGCTCTATATCTGTTTTCTTAAAAAAGATTACTTTTTCTGGTTGAGAACCAGAAGCAGTAGTAGCACCATTTTCTATTCTTTGAGCCATCCGTCCTACTTCTAAATCATTAAAATATTTATTAATAATGTCACCAGTAAGAATAACTAATTTTTCACAATAATCTTTTTTATACATATTCTTCATACTTTGGAAATCCATGGTTAGAATATAATGTGTAGCAATATAATCCAATGTTTCACCCAAAGGCAAATCTTTAGGATCCTCTTCTTCTATTGTTGTTGTTGTATTTTTTGATATACTATTACCCATATAACTTAAACATATAAAATAAAATTGAATTAAAAATATATAATTTATATGAAAAACATAATATAATAATGAATAAAGAACATAAAAAAGATGAGCACAAAAAAGATGAGCAAAAAAAAGATGAGCACAAAAAAGATGAGCACAAAAAAGATGAGCACAAAAAAGATGAGCACAAAAAAGATGAGCACAAACAACACAAAGAATTAAGTAAAAAGCGGAGAGACAAACCAAATAATTCAAAAGCGGAATTATGGAGTGTTTTTGATTCAGAAATAGGTAATCAATCTGGAATAGCGCCCCCCCTAGAATGTGTATATAGAGCATGTGGTAATAGAGAAAAATGCGACCAATGTCATTCTTCTTTAGCATTTTCAGACGAAGGGTTTCTTACATGTACAAATACTAAATGTGGAATTATATATAAAGACATAGTAGACCAATCAGCAGAATGGCGTTATTATGGAGCCGATGATAATCAAAATAGCGATCCTACACGATGTGGTATGCCAATCAATCCACTATTAGAAGAATCGTCATTTGGTTGTAAAGTATTGTGTATAGGTTCAACCTCTTATGAAATGAGAAAAATCAAAAGATATACAGAGTGGCAAGCAATGCCGTATAAAGAAAAATCGCAATATGACGAGTTCCAAAGAATCACACTCATGTCACAAAACGCAGGAATACCCAAATTAATTATAGACGATGCGGTTCGCTATCATAAAAAGATTTCAGAATTCGACTTCTCATTTCGAGGTGATAATAGAGATGGTATATTAGCCGCATCCATTTATATTTCATGTAAAATAAATAATTATCCAAGAACCGCCAAAGAAATAGCTACTATATTTAATTTAGATGTGACCAGTGCTACAAAAGGGTGTAAAAACGCAATGGTAATCATAAATAGTTTGGAAAAAAATATGATTAATACAGATAAAACAGCCTTTTTTAAGACAACACCTGATGCTTTTATTGAACGATATTGTAGTAAATTGAACATAAATAGCGAATTGACAAAATTGTGTCAATTTATTGCTATGAAAATAGAAAAAACGGATTTAATGCCAGAAAATACACCGCATTCAATAGCAGCAGGTATTATATATTTCATTGCTCAAATATGCCGGTTAAATGTAAGTAAAAGAGATGTTAAAAATGTCAGTGAAATAAGTGAGGTGACAATCAACAAATGTTTTAAAAAAATAGAAAAGATGAAGGATGATTTAATTCCAGCGGTTATTTTAAAGAAATATTCTGCGAATTTGTGAATTGGTGAATTTGTGTAAATTAGTGGATTAGTAAAATAATATAAAAAAAAATAATATAAAAAAATATAATGTCTGATATAACCATCCCAAAACGTGTTTTCATAGTTCCATATAGAAATCGTGTTCATCATAAATTCTTTTTTTGTAATCAAATGAAATTTATATTAGAAGGTGAAACCGATTATGAAATATATTTCGTTCATCAAACCGATTCTAGACCTTTTAATAGAGGCGCAGCAAAAAATATAGGATTTCTCGCAATGAAAGAAAAATATCCAGATGATTATCAAAACATTATTTTTATTTTCAATGATGTAGACACATTGCCGTTTCACAGAATTTTTGATTATAAAACGGAGCCAGGAATAGTCAAACATTATTACGGATTCGAAACATCTTTAGGAGGAATAGTTGTTATAACCGGCTCTGATTTTGAAAAAACAAATGGATATCCTAATTTTTGGGGATGGGGAATGGAAGACGCCTCACTCCAAAAACGATGTGTTGTGAGCAACCTAGCTATAGATAGAAGTGTATTTTATCCTATTGGTAGCCCTGAAATACTTCAATTATTCGATGGTGTTTCCAGACTAGTTTCTAGTAGAGACACACAACGATTAAGACAAGATATCGGTCAAGATGGAATAAGAACTATTACAAATTTAAGTTATTTGATAGAAGACAAGTCATCCTGTCCGGATGATAATGTGTATGTTACTGAAGACCCTCATATACATTATATAAATGTAGCCACATTTATGACTTTAGTAAGATATGAAAAGGACCAATATCATGAATATGATTTGAGAGAACCTGCTAGAAAAATATCACATCCTGATCAAAATGCGAAATTTGTTAATGTAGGTCAACAACAACAACAGCATGTTTGGACAAATATTCCACACATTCCAACAGAATTGGAAAAGATTGAGATGGCAAAAAAAAGAGGATTACAGCAACAATATCAACAACAACAGCAGCCAAAACAACAACAACAGCAGCCAAAACAACAACAACAATATCAACAGCAGCAGCCAAAACAGCAGCAACAATATCAACAGCAAAGAGCACAACAAGTAGACAGACATATAAATGTTTATTCTCAAGAATACGCACAGCATAGACAAGTGAAACCTAGAGCCACAACAAGTGCCTCGATTGGGTTAGGCGGTGTTCGATAATATATATTTACGATATAGAATAATTTAAAACCTTTTTCTCTCTACATGATATGTCAAAGAATGAAATATCCACAATATTAAAAGATATTTCATTATTCAAAGTTCAAAAAGAATGGTCCAAATTAAAAAATATATCATCCGAGGAATTAGAAAACTTAAACGGCAGAAATAAATTAGGATGCGATTTCATTGATTATTATTTTTTTCAAAATCGTTTAGAAACTATAGGTAATAAAGGAATCAATTTCTACGATTTTTTGGAAAATATAGAATATTATAAAACGAAAACATATATCCAAACACTTCTCACTTTTTGTGAAAAAAACAATAGATATAATTCCCCGACTAAGACCACCTATGCGAATCAAATAAGCAAATATTATTATTGTTATGGTCTTTGTTTTGGACGAATCAACGCTTTCAAAATTACAAACGCACTGAAACTATATCATAAATATAAACCGCACACTATTTTAGATCCGTTTTGCGGATTTGGTGGACGTCTAACCGCAGCACTATTATTAGATATAAATTATATTGGAATCGATTTAAATGTGGATTTGAAACCGAATTATGAGAGACTATTGGACGATTTCGGCAGTAAAAGCAATTCAAAAACCACACTTTTTTTTCAAGACGCACTGACGATCGATTATAACATATTGAATAAATATGATATGGTAATGACATCCCCGCCTTATGAGAATATCGAAATATATAAACATAGTGTTAAAAAGTCGTCGGATGAATGGTCGGCATTTTATAATGAGATATTTACAAAATCGTGGGATAATTTGACAATAGGCGGCACTTATGCTATCAATATAAATGATAAAATATATCAACGCAATTTGAAGCCTTTATTTGGAGAAGCGATGGACACTATTCTTTTGAAAAAATCAAGCAAGAACGATTACACAGAAAATATTTATATATGGACCAAACATTGAACCAAGCAAAAGTTTACTTATAAGCCTTGTTATAATTTAACATATTTTTTTGAAAATTAGTGACTTTGCCTTCAATATCACTATAATCTTCTCTCTGAATAACCGACAAAGGAATAATTAAAAACCAATTATCCTCTTGTTGAAGACGAATCCAATACTTATCAATCGCATACGTTTTTTTATCTTCCGGATTTTTCATCAGTTGAACTATTCCCTCTTTATAGTTTTTGATAAGTGTATCAAAATAATGATTTTGAACTATATATCCCGTAGTCGTTAAACAATGTCCTACCTGAATACAAGTATTGTCAACAGCACTATACGGCAGCATATTATTTCCAGCCAATAGTAATACATCCCATGACATATTTTTGTTGAAAAATTTGTTCATTTGACTAATAAACAACGAGGGATCTGAAAACATAATGTCATCCTCACAAATTAATACATGAGGCCAGTTATTCGACTTTGCGATTTCTAGACATTTTAAATGACTCATACTACAACCTAGAGCGCCACTATTTTTCTGTCCATTGGCCAATTTAATAGCATTAAATCTTACTGCTTTTTGGTGAAGTCCTATTCGGGTTAATTCATCCATGACATGCTGATTTCTGTCTGGCCTAGATTCCAAATTAATATAAAATATATGCAAAATATCTGAAAATTGTTGGATCATAATATTGTTATACAAAATATAATAATATTTTTTTATATGGTTTTACAGGTTTAATATGGTTTTACAGATGTATATGGTTTTATTTTACCAATAACAACCATCCTCAATTAATTTATAATTATCGGGCTTATATTCATCTGGAATTTCAGTAATCCAAAACTCATTAGTTTCAATTTTACTATGATTTTTTTCTCTAGTAGATAATATTCCGAATAAATTCGTAATAGTTCCACCAACATATATGGCATCTTTATTTAATTCTGTGTGTATTTTATGACATAACATATGTCCGTATGAGCCACACCCTAATAGAGCTATATCAAAATCTACGCCTTTTATTTGTTCAAATATACTATCGAGTGTTTCAAAATAATTATTATGAGGACCATTATTTAAAAAACAATACGGGAATTTAATAACATTCAAATTTATAATATTTGGAAAATTCTCATATATTTTAAAAACATTACCTGAATCATATTGATTTTTAATCAACCCATCAAAAGAAGAAATAACTAATACTTTTTTACTTGACATATAGCTAAAAATATTATCTATTCTATCTGAAAATTTAGTTTCATTTAATAATATTAAATTATTTATGTTATAATGAGCTATAAATGATGACTTATATTTATGAAATAAATTCATAATAAATCCATGATGAAAAATGAATTGTGTTTTTTCACAATTAGTTACAGCTAATTCCAAATGATTTATAAAATTAAAAAAGTTTTTATTTAAAGCAGTAGCATCAAAATTAAAGCGTGTGCCTTTTACATTTTTATCATAATATCCAGATGTGCTATATAACCAATTCATTAAATTCATAATGTATCTAGATATGTGCTGTTTTATTTCCGTATCGGGATTACAATATCTAGATACAAATGTTAATAATAATAAGCCACCTTCCGTCATACCTAATCTAACTATTTTCATTATACACAATTATATATTTACGCATTATATATTTAAATATAAACATGATAAATATATTATGGCTACAACAAAAACAATAACAACAACAACAGCAACAACAATTCCCAAGATAATTCACCAATTATGGATTGGACCCAAACCTAGACCTAGTAAATTCATGGATACATGGAAAGATAAACATCCCGATTTTGAATATATTTGGTGGTCTGAGAGCGAAATAAAAAACAGAGGGTTAAAACTAGAATGCACAAAACAAATCGACGATATGAGTGAAATAAATGGAAAAGCAGATATTATTCGCTGGGAAATATTATATCATTATGGAGGATTTTTCATGGACGCGGATTCCATTTGTATTAAACCATTCGATAATTTGATCATGTATCAGAAAGCATTCGCAGGTTATGAAAACGAACAAGTTAGAAAGGGGTTGGTAGCTACAGGAACAATGGGATTTCCACCAAAACACCCATTATGTCGCGCAGCAATTGATTGGATATTACGAAATGACGTTTCAGTTGAACGAACCGGAAATCGTGCTTGGAAATCAGTCGGTCCCGGATTATTAACTCGATTATTACAAACCGGATTATATAAAGACGTGACTATTTTTCCTAGCTATTTTTTCTTACCGGTTCATCATACAGGGTTAACATATAATGGACATAATAAAGTATATGCGTATCAAGAATGGGGATCCACAAAACTAAATTACGATATCATGAATACTATAGAACTGCCTCCCATTTTTCAAGAACCCGAACCCGACAATTGTGTTTCTGTTCTTGTCAGTAGTTACAATACAAACCCTCTTCATATGAAAGAATGTCTAGAATCTATTAAGCATCAACAGGGGCATTTTGGTATTGAATTGGTCTGGGTAAATGATGGTTCTACCGAAGAAAATACCGCTTTTTTAAAAAAAATATTAAAAGATTTTAAATTAACTACCAGATTTTGTAAAGTTTTTTATAAGACTATGGGTAAAAACGTAGGGATTGGTGCTAGTTTGAACGCGGGAATATTAATATGTAATAATGAACTCATAATTAAAATGGATTCGGACGATATTATGGTTCCGAATAGAATTGCCACTCAACTTCAATTCATGAAAAGTAATCCAGAGTGTGTCATGTGTGGTTCAAATATTCAATTTTTCCAAGTTACAAATGAAAAAGAAAAGCCGAATGAAAAGGTGGGGGGTCAACAGACCAATCATCCAACCCAATTAACGTGGACCGATTACAAGAAGAGTAAACCCCATTGGTTCATGAATCATCCGTCTATTTGCTATAAAAAATCGGCAGTATTAGCAGTAGGGAATTATAATAAATCGACAAAAAATGTAGCCGAGGATTTCGAATTGGAAGTAAAAATATTGAAAAAATTTGGTCAAGTATATAATATTCCCGAGGTATTATTGTATTATAGAATACATCCAGGTCAAGTAACATTTCAAGGCAAATCATCCACTCCTGAATGGAAAGAAAGACGAAGTAAATTTATAGAAAATATGATAAATAGCGATGACAATGACACGGATATTAGCATGTAGATACATCGATTTTTTTCCACGAATCAGGACATAAATCTGTAGTATCATTATGAGCGTAAAAATAACCGAACCATTGACTAGGATAACACACTATTTTATCAGTATGCGAATTAAAATAAGCAGACCACCAACTGAATGAACTATTCGCAATAATATTATGTCTACAACAACTCATCATCAACATTTGTTTCCAATCATCGACCGAATCATCTACTTTTATAAATTTACACAATGGAAACCTGTCTCTTAATTGTTTTATTTTACCTAACACGTCCTCGTTATCTTCTATCTCGCAAAAATATAATATATTCAATGCGGAATTTCCAGTAGTCTCAATTATATGAGAAATACATCTTTTATAATATTCGACGGGCATAATTGGATATTTTTCCTGGATTTCTTTATAATCGCCTAATCTAAAATGCATACTTACCATATCATCATATCCATATGCGACTTGTTGAAAACTGAAATTAAACCTAAAATTGTCTATTATTTGTTCTTTTTGTAAATCTAATCGTATAAGTTTACAAATAGATGTATACCTTTTTTCAAAATATTTATAACTTTGAAAATAACCATATAACATTATATTCTGTGATATATCATTTTCTAAGCTAGGAAATATTTCATGTCTAAAACCAGTTTCTTTAAGCTGTTTTACATTGATAATTTCATAAATATTGAATCTTTTAAGACCTGACAAAAAAGTATTCCAAAATCGGGGTCTATCTCCAGGTTGTTCGACACATTTAAAACCAAAAGGTGCTTGATTATCTATAGCATACGCAATTGTTGCGAAAATTTGAAATAATTGATTTCCAAGACCACCCATAATATGACATGTAATCATTTATTATATTACATAATTCTTTAATTTCTTTAATTTCTTTTTTTCAAAATGTTCAAACCTCTCACTAAAAATCTTCATTAAATTCAAAGGTATTTTCATCCTTTGTTTTATCTGCCAAAGCGTAGCTATCATTTCTTTTTTCGAAAAAATTCGTTTTCGATTCTAAACTAATCAATTCCATAAATTCGCACGGATTAATAACATTATAAATCTTTTCATATCCTAATTGAACCGATAATCGGTCAGCTACAAATTGAATATATTGTGTCATCATTGAAGAATTCATTCCAATCAATCGGCATGGCAACGCAGTACAGATGAATTCCGTTTCAATTTCCACCGCCTCTTTAATTATTTCATAGATTTTAGCGCGCCCAACCTTTTTCAACAATTTATTGTATAACAAAATAGCGAATTCACAATGTAACGCTTCGTCTCGTGAGATGAGTTCGTTTGAAAAAGTAAGACCAGGCATAAGACCCCGTTTTTTCAACCAATAAATACTACAAAAGGCACCGCTGAAAAATATTCCTTCAATACACGCAAACGCCACTAGACGAGTGGCAAAACTACTGCGTTTATCTCCTATCCATTTTTGCGCCCAATCCGATTTCTTTTTAATACAAGGGAAATTCTCAATGGCGTGGAAAAACTTGTGTTTATCTTCTTCGTTTTTAATATAGGTTTCAATAAGAAGACTATATGTGTGAGAATGTATATTTTCCATCGCAATTTGGAAGCCGTAAAATGCTCTGGCTTCTGGTAGCTGAACATCGCCCATAAAGCGCGCAGCTAAGTTCTCCAATACTAATCCATCGCTCGCTGCGAAAAACGCCAATATCATCGAAATAAAATATTGTTCTTCTTGAGTTAACGTTTGCCAATGATTCAAATCTTTTGTTAAATCGATTTCTTCGGGTCGCCAAAAACAATCAATCTGTTTCTGATACATAGACCATATTTCTTGATCCTGAATTGGGAACATTACGTAGCGGTTATCGTTTGGAGTTAATATTGGGTCTATTGCGGTCTTTGACATCCTAAATATATAATATATAATATATAATAAAGTTTTTATATCTTTACACATTATATTTCTGGCTTATCGTCTGCTGATGTAAAATCAAAATCCACTACTAACGGATAATGGTCTGAATTAAAATTCTCGCCTATTTTTCCATTATAATGCGTAAAAACATAAACATCCTTTATATATTTCGTCAATTTTTCAGTTACAAGAATATGGTCTAACATTGACATGGATGAATTATCCCTGATATTAGTCTTTCTATTTTTTTTTATGATGTATTCTGAAACATTGTATAATTTATAATCAATAGGATTATAACCCCTATTTCCTTTTATGATATCTAAAACTTTCGATTTAGATTTATTATTTGTGTGATCTAGAACGTCATTATCATAGTCATTTAAATCCCCTATAATTATTATTTCATGATTATGATAATAATCTAATATAATTTTTTGTATTATTATCGCCCCTGCTTCTCTCATAGCACACCTTTCTGGATAATTAGGATATGCTAATAAATGTAATCCAATCATTAATATATTCATATTGTTTATATAAAAAGTAGATATGTAGTGTTTTGGTAAATTAGTGATACCAGCTTCAATACAATCGCAATCAGAGAATGATATGGGATAATGAATCTTATCGTTTGTTCTATAAAAACTTAATGGTTCTATATTCGTAATAATTCCTAAATTTTGATCGATATAATTAGGCTCAGATTTAGATAAATAACATTTATATCTGTCATGATTCAAATCTTGTTTTAATTTATTTAAAATTTTAATAGTATTTATTTCACATAAATTAATTATATCTGGATTTAAAATATCTATTATATTTGAAATTTTTTTAAAATGTTTATCTTCTTGCTCTTTATTTTTCCAATCACAATCTTTTCCTGGACATTCTATAATTTTAGAATCGGAAAATAAGAAATCGGTGTTATATTGAACTAGTCTTAATTTGTTTTTATCTTTGCGTTTATCGTTGGACAAATAGTTAAGAATTATTGGCTCAAAACTAAATTCGAAAAATATACCAACGAATATACACAACAATAATATTATAGTAAATATGTAACTCATTTTATTTTTATTTTTTAACATATATTTAGTATAGTATATATTTAGTATATATAAGATAAAATGGAATATACTAAAAATAAACTACCGGATTGTAAAATACATTTTTTTACAAAACTCAAAGAGTATTTAAATACAAAAATATATTATTATGGCAGTGTTCAGCGATATGATTTTTTTGATGAATCTGATATTGATATTGATATTTTTACTATAAATGAATTTTCAACCATAAATCAAATTTGTAACTTCTTGAATTATGACAAAAATGAGGTAAAACATTTTATATGGAAATTGGATATAAATGGACAGGTAGTTCAAGGTTATAAATTACTATATCATGACCAACCTAATAATTTCTATGTGGATATATCAATATTTAATGAAAAATATAAACAAAATATTTTACAAGATCAATTATCATCAAATAATTTACCCTTTTATAGTATATTTTTTCTTTTAATTTTAAAAATAATTTATTATAAGATACATTTAATTGATTGGGCAACGTATTCTTATTTAAAAAAAAAAATAATTATAACAGGATTAGGATTAACTGATGATGGTGAATTTATAATTATTGGAGAAGATAGAGTTAAAAGAATTCCTTTCGGAAATTTATTTTCCTTTTTCAATTAGGTATACGTCCTTTGTTTTGATAAATAATATTTATTAAATATATGTCGAATTATTTTTTTCCAATAGTAAAAAAAACAACAACGCCGTTTAATCCATACACTAGTAATATAACAACTCGACCTTGTACAACAAACGGATACCCAACTAGTCTTTTTACTGGCAAATCACGATATTGTGATTCCCCCGCAGAAGTGTTGTATAGCATTTACTATTTATATCAAGATATCAGTCCATATAATACAACACCTAATATATTGAACACATATGACGCGGGTCATACTGCGTATTCTGACTATTATGGTCCCAAAAATATTTATATAATTAGGCATGGGGAAAAAGGTTCTGAAATTTACCATTTAGATTTGAATGGAGCATATAGGGCATGTAATATGGCAGATTATTTAAACTATTTAGCACAAAGCGGTAATCCAATCAGTTATATAATTACGTGTAATCCGAGTCCATACAATACATATCCATCTATGCGACCACAACAAACTATAATGGCCGCATCTTTTCTATTGAATATTCCAATGTTTATATTTTCTGGGTCATATGATCCAAGTGGCGTAACCGCACAGCACATTTTTGATGCGAGTAGTGGGAATCCATTCAACGGACTTAATGTATTGATTTGTTGGGAACATGGGAATATTCAACAATTATCTTTGAATTTAGCATGTGCCGCATTACAAGCAGGGAGAATACCCACTTCTAATATTGTGCCCAGTCATGATCCATCCTATAATGGAGTTTATAACTTTTTCAATAATTCAGGAATACAAACCAGTTCTAACAGCACATGTCCTAATGGTAATTTTGATACTAGTTCAAATTATTATAGTTCGCCTCCTATAAATTTGGGACCGCCTAGCTACGCTCAGCAAATCATAGGTCCACTCGATATAACAGACCCAATTTTCAAATATATGCCTTATTGGAATACATATGATTTCGATCAACAACTTAATTTTTTATTTGATGGAAGTTCAAATCTAACTTTTACAATGACACAAGAGGCTAATAGTTTGAATACGTGTTATGCTAGTTGTAATATACAAATAGGAATGTATCAATATCCGTCTAATCAAACTGCCACTATTCATTATATTGGCGAAACTAGTTGTGAAACTCCGCATACATAAAAAGGGTAAAAAATGTAAATTTATTTGTCACCTAATAATAAGAACATGGTAAATAATTTCACTTTAGCAGAACGAGATAAATATTTAATTCAAATTGAATCGCAAATTAAAGCTAAAAAAAATATGCTTCTTAGCAAACATGATGTTTTAGAAAGAACGATTAAAGAAAATAAACTTTTAGAAAACGTTAAAAAGGACTATAAGAAATATCACGATATTATTGCGAATCAAAAAAAAGAAGAATTAAGAGTGATGGGAATTTTAAAACAATATACCGACGATTTAATTAAAAGCAATAAAATAACAGAAAAAGAAATTAAACAATTGAAATTAGAACAACGCGAAATTATTGCCGAGATTAAAAAAATTCAAAAGGAAATGGACGAAACAATAAGAAAATGAGCAAAATGAACAAAATGAACAAAATGAACAAAATGAGCAAAATGAGCAAAATAAACAAAATGAACAAAATGAACAAAATAAAAAAAATAGTATTCGCAGTATATATATGAAAAGAAGTCTTACTAGAAGTAGAGGTAGAACTAGAACTAGAGGCAGAACTAGAACTAGAACTAGAAGTCGTGGATTGAAAGGAGGATATATTGCACAATATTCAACACCAACATCTTCAAATAAGAAGAAAAAGAAGAATAAGAAATCAAAAGGTAAAACGAGCACTACTACATCTACACAATCCCCTTAACCCAAGAAAATCAGCAAGAGGGTTACTCGTTTTATTCGAGACCATACCTGGTATCGAATAAAAATAATGTCATTTCCAGTAGCTTGTAGGTTAAATTTACACATACATAATAAGTTGCTAATCTATATCTATACAATAGTAAGTAATCCATGTAGACCAGGCATACGCAAACAATTATCCGGCCATCGTCCAGTAAGCATACGATGCTGTAATGATTCTATATTCATTCGTCTACTATTAATCGCCATTCTTTGTAAATAAACACGTTTCCAAGCTCTTTGAATAATACGAATCCAAAATGTTTTTAAAATGGCGACGCATTCACCGCCAGATAAATATACCTTTAGAGCAATCTCCGGTTTAATATGATAATGTACATTTCTGACTATATTATCATAATTTCTAATAATATCGTGTTCTTTATTCGGTCCGAACATATTATTCGGATATTCGTCAAACAATAGCCTAATATATTCATTTCTATAAAACGTAATGGTATCCTCAATATGTCCTTCATCGTTATCATCGTTATCATGATCGTTATTGTCCAACGAGTCGTTGTCTCGTAAAATACTATGATTCGTGCTTGTACAAACCACTAGATAATGGCCGCGAATATTAGGATCACTGCTTTCTGTAAAACCATGTATATATTTATTATGTAATTCGCATATAACTATGTTGAATTTTTTATTAGGGTTATTACCATAATTAATGATATTTTGTTGTTGCTGCTGCTGTAGTGGTTGAACCATCGTTCTCGTTCTTTCAATAAAATCAATGTATTATTTTTTAATCAATTTTTTATATTTTTATAATTTTGTATATTATATATATAAAATGAAAGTGCCAAAATCAATAGCAAAGATGTTAGAGAACAAATATGTCTTATACTTTGTTCTATTTTTAGCAGTATCCAATATTCTTGGATATATGGTTATGGGCAATGTAACATCAATCGTCTTTTTTGTTTTAGTAGCATATTTAGTATCGTGTTTTAGCAAAAATATGATTGTTATATTATCTGTTCCATTAATTTTTACCAGCGTATTGATGGTAGGAGCAAAAGTAAAGGAGGGGTTTGATTCGAATACTCAGACAGATATTAATGCTGTTGAATCACAAAACGCAGATGCTGTTCCTGCGGCAACAGCAACAGCAGCGGCAAGCCCAGCACCTGCCCCTGCGCCTACAGCTAATCAAAAGAAGCAAGGTGACACGACTCCTCTAGTTCAAGGCTCAAACACTTTACCAATTACTCCACAGGCAACTACTCCAGTAGATGTTGATGAAGGCGTTGCTGCCTCAGAACAAGACGGAATGACGACCATGTATCAAAAGAAACAACATAGAGTCGATTATGCGTCTACTATTGAAGACGCGTATACCGATTTAAATAAAATTATTGGCGGAGATGGGATTAAACGTTTAACAGATGATACTCAAAAACTAATGAACCAACAATTACAACTCGCAGAAGCTATGAAAAACATGAGTCCTTTATTAGATCAAGCCAAGTCAATGTTATCAGGGTTTGATATGAAAAATATGGGTGATTTAGCACAAATGGCTAAGCAATTCACTATGCCTGGAGGACCTCCTGTCAAATAATCGATATCGTAATATATATTTTATCTGATAATATATATGACGAAAAGATGTCCTCCTGGAGTAATATGTATTGAAAATGTTACTATATTAATTATAGCCATTGTTTTAATAATTATATTCTATTTGATATACCTGAATATAGTCCGTTCACATTCCCCTAATACGAATAATACCAACAATATTATAATTAAAAAAGAGAAAGAAGAGAGAATAAGTAATCCAAGTGACGTTGATGGCCTAGGATTTTTCGGCGGCACCGGCTCCGGTCTTGGCTTTTTTACACGACCCAATTACGGATACACCAATTTACCCGGCGATGTATTAATGAATCCGTATATGCCCCCCTTGAGGGATGAACGCTATCTAGTAGCTGCTGGCCGAATGCCTATCAACGTATCCACGAATATTGGCGCAGTAGAAACGACTTATAGACAAGTGGGTATTTTAACACCTGTAAATGGTTCTAATAACAAAATATTGCCATTAATGGGTCGTCCCGTGAATGTTTCGAGAGATTATTGGCAATATTATACGATGAGTGACCAGAATAATAGCATAAAATTGCCTGTTGTTCGTAATGGAAAAAGCGCAACAAATGAATATGGATGTCCTAAAATATATAATGGGGATAGTGTCTATGTAGAAGGATATGGGCAGGCTTTTAAAACTACCATATATGATAATGATACGATAAGATATATCCCTTATATTTAGTTTTGCTGCTGTATGGCAGCAAATTTTTCTGTAGCTCCAAGCACGCCGGCACTACCATAATCTTGTCCATATTGACCATCTTTTTCATCTAGACCATTATCTTGTCCTCCAAACCACACATTATAATTTTTCAACGTGGTTTTGACTAAATTCACAGGTCTATGTTTTCTTCTTAATGTCTTTGTTTTATGATGAGTTTTTGCTCTTTTTTTATATTTTCTTACACTTTGTCTTTTTTTATGATGAAG
>Ga0214919_10004164_pt1 | contig 21273 bp, 41 predicted proteins | sample LL1503_MetaG_FD_177994 | JGI IMG/M metagenome (GOLD analysis project Ga0214919, IMG submission 177994) | Freshwater microbial communities from Lake Lanier, Atlanta, Georgia, United States - LL-1503 | ecosystem: Environmental > Aquatic > Freshwater > Lake | place: USA: Georgia | collected... | reverse complement strand
GCTCATGCGTTTCTCCAAATGGGGGGGGAAGGGTCGTGGGTAGGGGCGGGGGTGCTCAGGCGAGCAGGGCACGCACGCTTCTGCGGGCGAAGTCGAGGGTTCCGTTTGCCTCGTCCGTGCGGGAAGCCAGTCGCGCCTCGGCGTGGTGTTGCATTTCGGTGCCCGCCGCCATTTCAACGGCACGCTCAGCAGCGGCGAGCGTGTGAGCGGCTCCGAGAGCCTCGGCAACCAGAACCAGAACCATAGCGGCACAAGCGCGGTCGAGCGCATTCTTCGCACGAAGGAGGTCGGAGCACTCGGCGGAAAGGGCCTCGGCGGCCTGAATGAGCGTTACGGCGTTTGTCATGGGATGCTCCAGAGGTAGTGTGGCGAGGTTGCCATACTCCTAGAGCGACCCGCCGAGATTTTTGTGAAGCGGCGGGTATTCTTTCGCAGATTTCACCACTAATTCGCCCCGCTATTCCTTGTCGGGAGTCACCCCATTTCGATCGCCCACAATCGCGTCCGTCATGGCCTTGAGCACCTGTTGGCGCGCTTGTCGGCGCAGGTCTTCGAGCGCAGCGAGACGCGCCTCGTCGTTCAACGTCGGTTTGTCCAAATCTGCCTCTGCCCAGACCACCCGCTCGTTCACACGCGCCGAAGCCGCATCGACCACAATGTCGTGACCGATCAGCGGCAAAGCGGTCTCGTCGAGTAGGCCCTTGAGGCCGCGAGCGTACAGGTAGAGCACGCTCGTGTCGGCGCAGGGGCCGAAGCGCCAGAGCGGCGTTGAGGTGGCGGTGATGATCACGGCTCGCCCGCCTGCTCCAGTAGCGCGAGCGTCTGCTCGCGGGCACTGGCGCGGTTGTGCTCGATCACGAAAGCGGTCGCGGCCGCTCGCTTGCTAACGGTGCCTGCCATTTCGACGGCGGCGAGGAACCGTTCACGGCCAAGGCCCTCGTAGGCGAGCGCCTCGGGGAGCGCACCGCTGCCCTCGGATGCGAGCATACTCTTGAGGTAGGCGCGGGCCTGCTTGAGCGTCTTGACCAGTTCTTTGGCCTCCTGCTCGGCTTGCTCGGCTTGGAAGACGGCAGCGCGGTAGCGTGCCTTGAGGGCCTCTTTGTCGGTAACTTTCTTCATGGGGTGCCTCGATGGGTACAAGGGTGGGGGCGGGTGAGGGTGTCTGTCTGTTCGGTTAGGTGAATTGAGCGGCGCAGTAGTCCAGACCGTGCGCCTTGAGCGCCTCGGAGAGCGGCTTAGGCTTGAAGTGCACGTCACGCTCGATCGTGAGCCCCGCGATGCCAGTGACGCTTTCGAGTTCGTCCAAACTAACGAAGCCCAGTTCGGCCATGTATGGGTCGCCAAGGAAGGCGTACCCGAAGGCCGTGCGGTCGCTCGGGTCATACTCGGTGATCCACCACGTAGCAGCGCCCCAAGGGCAGAACAGTTTGACGTGGACGATCGGGTCGTGCTTGTCATCCTGAGCGCGAGGTGGCGGGCAAGCGTCAACGGTGTCGATGAGAGGGAAGTTAGGACGGTCACTCATGGGAATCCTCGGGGGGGGGGGGGGGCTCGGGTGTGCTCTCGGGCTCGGCTTCGGTTGCAGGGGCGGGGTCGAGCAGGTCGGCTTCGGACTGTGACAGCCACGCTTTCGTCTCGGCCGAGAAGGGGCCGCGCATGAGTTCCAGTTCGTCTTTGGCGGCTACGATAACCGCTACGTCGCCTGTCTTTCGGGCTTCAAGCCACCGCTCATAGGCGGCCCAGAAGGCGTCTCGCGCTGCTCGGAAGGTCGGTGTCGTCTTGGTGATCTTCATGGCTCTCCTGTGGATGCCCCCGAAGGGGCCTTGGGTGATTTGGACAAAGGGGCAGTTAGCCCCGCCCCGAGACGGCGTTGTCGAGCGTCTCAAGCGGGTCGGCGTCAACCTCGCCGTTCTCGATCTGGGCGGCCACCACGGCCGTGGTCGAGGCGTAGGCGGCGGCGTACACAACCGCTCGTGTGAGCGCCGCCACCTCAGACGCATCTGGGTTCGGGCGCTTGGCAGCGGCGAAGGCCCGCTCGCAGGCGTCATCGGCGTCCGCAAACGCCCTCAAGACCAGTTTGGAGAAATGGGCAACGGCGGGGTTGTCGCTGTCGAGCATGGGCTCGACGGCGGTGGCGTCCGCAAACGCGGCGTCACGGGCGTCAATGGCTTGTGCAAGGTGGTCGAGCATGGCGGTCTCCTCGGGGGTGGGGCGAGTGGGGGCGCTACTTGGAAGCGTAGATTGTGAAGTCGTCGCCAGTGACGCCGAGCGCCTCCTCGTGGGCGTCAAGCGCCCCCCAGTAGGCACCGCGGGCGGCGGAGCACGCCTCCTCGGCGGCTTTGAGTTCGTCTCGCAGAGCACAGCAACGCAGAAGCGCCGCGGCGTGGGCGTCAGCGAGGGCTTGGATTTCGGGCGGCAGTTCGTTGATCATGGCGGTCTCCTCGGGGGTGGGTGGGGGTCTCAGTACCAGAGCGACCCGCTCAGATTTTTGTGAAGTCGCGTGGGCGGGTGTCAGCGCGGGCGGGCGACGTTTCGGCCCGCTGCGGCGTTGTAGGCAGCAGCGGCGGCGAAGTAGGCGCATCGGGCCTCGTGGTAGACGTCTGGCTGCGCGGCGTAGCCGTCTCGGGCTGCGCGGTAGTCGCCTCGGGCTGCGTGGTAGGCGTCTCGGGCTGCGTGGTAGGCGTCTCGGGCAACGGTCAAAGTGCTCATGGGTTCCTCCAAAGGGGTGAGAGAAGGGTCGTGGGCGGGGGCGGGCGTCAGCGGGAGCCTGCGGAGAGCAGGGCTGCGGCTGCCGCGTTTAGGGCAGCGGTCGCATCTTCGGCGGCGAACTTGGCCCTGCGCTGCGCGTCAGCATCTTCGGCGTCCGCCAACGCCGCGTAAGCGCGATCTTCATTCTCCAGAGCCTTCGCATAGGCGTCTTGGATTTGCTCAAACGTGACGTGTCTCATGGGGTGCTCCAAGGGTGGGTTGTGGCGGGGTTGCCATACTCCTAGAGCGACCCGCCGAGATTTTTGTGAAGCGGCGGGTATTCTTTCGCAGATTTCGACAAAAGCGGGAGTCACCAAAAGTGCCCCTTGCCGTAGGCAACGGCTACTTGTGGCGCGTCACCACGCGCCGTGCTTGCCTTCGTACACCTCATCGGCGTACTGCTCCGCGCTCACGGAGCCCTCAAGCGCGATACGGTAAGCGACAACCTCGCCGCTCTCCCCACGCACCTCCGTGGCCCCGTAGGACTGGACGCGAGGGTCTCGGTTGGCGGCTGCGGCGAGCGCGTCGTAGAAGGGCACAAGGTCATGCGGCGCGGCCGCGTCGCCTAGCGACTCGAAATGGACAAGCGTTTCGGTCTTCATTGGTTCCTCCAAACGACGGAAGGGGTAGCGGTGGGCTCAGCCATGCACTCGGATGAGCGCGAAGGCGTGCTGCTTCGTGCGGTCGAGCATGAAGCGGCGGTCACTCAGGTCGGCGGGCACAATGGCCTCTGCGACCGCACCGTACGCAGCGGCTTTGTCGAGGTGGATCTTGTGGTACGCATCGGATGCGGCATACGCTTCTCCGCGGAGCACGTAGATTTCAGCGACCTCCTCGTGCTCCTCGGGCGTCATGCGTACCGTCTCGGAAGCCAAGCGCGCAGCGGCGTCTGCCACTTTGACGGCCTCGGCGCGAGCCTCACGGCCCTTGAGCGCCTTGGCGGCGGTCACTGCATCCCTGTGCTCCCTGTCAACCGCGTTCGCCCTGTCGCGGACGGCCTTGTGGACGCGCTCCAGATCGGCGTTCACGGCGTTGATGCGGTGGCGCGACTGCTCGTAGTCATCGGTGGACTTGCGGAAAGCGCGAGCCTCGTCGGTGGCAGCGAGCAAGGCAGCGCACGCTTGGATCACGGCGGAGCGTGCGTCGGTGAACTTCTGGTCGTAGATGCGGAACTCAGCATCGGCGGCGGCGAGGGCGGAGAGTACGGGGGCGAGGGTCTCGACGTTGACGGTATCCATGGCTTTCTCCAAGGGGGCGGGGGTGGGGGCAAGGGTGAGGGTCTCGACGTTGACGGTATCCATGAGTTTCTCCAAACGGGAGGGTGGGGGGCGAGGTAGATTAGCGACCGAGGCGGATTGCTTCGCGAAGGTCGCGATGGGCGTTGGCTCGGGCATGGGCGGCGTCCGCCAGTGTCTTCTGGGCAAGACCGCAAGCCTGTTCGGCCAGTTTCTCGACCATTTCGTGGTACAGGTAGGCGTGCCACAAGCGGGATTGCTCGGGGGTGAGGTTGTCGGAAGGCGGGGCGGTGTCGGGATGCGGGAGAATGTTAGAAGACGGAAGGGCGTCGGCGGGGGTACTCATGCGTTTCTCCAAAGGGACGGGGGCGAGGTTGTGTCGGTCAGCGAATCAGCGCGGCAGCGGCGTGAGCGCCGTGATCGTCTCCGTGATCGAAGCGGCAACGGCGGCCTCGATCTCGTCGGGCGTGGAGCCCGCCGCGGCTGCCTTGGCGCAGGCGGCGCGGGCCGCATTGAAGATCGGGGTGATCCACATGATGTTGATCTGGCGACCGCTGTGGTCGCGGCGGTAGATGCGCTCAATGAGTGCGTCGGTCTGCTTTTCCTGCTTGGTCTTTCTCATGTTACTCCAAAGGGGAGAGGGGGGGGCGAGGTTGTGGCGAGGCGTCCTACTGCTAGAGCGCCCCGCCGAGATTTTTGTGAAGCGGGAGAGGAGATGGTCAGAAAGCGGGTGTGTCATGCGTGGGGGCTCGCCAGCCGCCGTAGCCCGCCGCGCCGTCCACAAGCCAGAAGACGTGTTCGCTTGCTCGGGTGACTTCGCAGTGGCCGTGAAGGGCATGTGCTACGCCTTCAAGTGCGCGGAGCAGTCCGACCGCGCTTCTCGCGCAGCCGTGGGCGTGCTGAAATGGGGCGCTCCAACCAGTGGAGCAGTGCGGCCTCACCTCGCGCATGATCTCCGCCACCTTGACGATTGCCGCCCAGAGAGCGGCGTGCGCCGCCTGCACGAGCGTAGGGGCGGTACCGAACTCGACACGGTAGCCGACCGTTTTGCCATTCTTTGCGTCTCGTCGAATCTGATCGACGCCCATCCCGCCCACGTGAGCGCAAATGTTGACGGCGTTGACGGCGCAACGCTCCAGTTCTTCGTGGGCCTCTTTCATCCGTTTGTTCAAACTAGCCGTCTGTTCGTTCGTCATGGGGGTCTCCGTGGGTGGGTGGGGGTGGGGTGGGGTGGGGCGCTTTCTATGCGGATTGAATGTCGAACCATAGCGGGTCAATCCCGTACAGGCGCTTGAGCGTGTCAAAGTCAGCGGTCGCATCGCCGCTGCCGTACGTAACGGCCACCACGGCCGACAACGGGGCGCCGAAGCCGTAGACCACGACGCACTCGCGAATCTCATTCGGCGTGCCTCTGAGTTCCCGCGAGAGCACTCGCGGCTCGGCCTGTTGAGCGGCCTCCGCCACGGCGGGCAGGTAGTCGGCCACGATGCGCGGGTTATTCTTGAGTTTGACCATGAACGAGAACAAATCCATGAGGTGCTCCAAGGTGGGTTGTGGCGGGGTTGCCATACTCCTAGAGCGACCCGCCGAGATTTTTGTGAAGCGGCAGGTATTCTTTCACGGATTTTGCCACTAATTCGCCCCTCGTTTGTGTCGGGTGTCACCTTGCGGTTTGGACAAAGCATCGCGCTCACCCGTCCGCTCACCAGTCCGCTCATGGGGGGCTGCCGAACCGAACTCCCGCTCAACCGTCCGATCATGGGCGCGGAGCCTGTAAGTGCCGAACCGTCTCACGCGGGCCCGTGCGCCCGTGCGCGAGCGAAAAACGCAAGAAGCGCGTGCCGCCGTAGCAGCACGCGCTCCCGCCCGGGGGTGCCTTGGTTGGTTTATCCAAAGAAGGCTTCAAACAGTCCGTCTTCATCCTCGTAGTCGTCGGGGAGGTCGAGAACGTCGCGAGCCTCCTGCTTGCGCCACGCGGCCTCGTACTGGCGGCAGGTGTCCGCCACCGCCTGCATCATGGGAGAGAGGGCGGGGGCGACAGAGGTCGCGGCGGCCTTCTGCGCCGCCACGATTGCCTCCCTCACCTCGAAGTCAAGGTCGGCGGCGATAGCCTCATCCCAGAGCGCGGTGGCGCGCTCTGCGAAGGCTTCGTGCTCCACCTCGCCCTTGTGGTAGGCGTCGGCGTTGGCGAGAATCTGGTCAACAAGGGTCTTCACGGTGCTCATGTTTCCTCCAAAGGGCGGGGGTGGGTGGGTGGGGGTGTGTTACTTGTCGGCCTTGGTGTCGGCGGCCACGGCGGCCACGGCTGCCGCGCGGGCGGCAACGCGGGCCGCAACGCGGGCGGGGCGAGCGGCCTTGAACTCGGCGGCTTCGGCCACGGCGGCGGCGCGCTGCTCGGCGGCTTCGGCCACGGCGGCGGCGCGGCGCTCGGCGGCTTGAATCTCCCAGAGGGTGTCGCGGGCCTCTCCTGCCCGCTTGCACGCATTGACGAGCCACTCAGCCGCGTCCCCCAGTTCATGGGCTGCGGCGTTGAAGTGGCCGCGTGCGACGTTGTTCTGAATGTCGTTGGCGACCTCAATCAAGTTTGCGGCCGAGGCCAGAGCAGCGTCACGGGCATCCGTGAACTCGATGATAGCGCGGGCTTTGGTGATCTCAGCGGGGGTGGGGTTGGTGCTCATGTTTCCTCCAAGGGTGGGTTGTGGCGGGGTTGCCATACTCCTAGAGCGACCCGCCGAGATTTTTGTGAAGCGGCGGGTATTCTTTCGGGTTTTGACAAACGTAAGTCACCCAAAAGGGGCCACGTTGCCGTAGGCAAGTTCTTCGTGCGCTACTCTCGGGCGAACTTGCGCGAGGCTCGGATCGCTTCTCGGTAGTGTCGAACGCTGTCCTCGGCGGCGACCAGATCGCTGTCGTTCGACTGCACGTAGGCGCAGAGCGCGAGGAGCATGGGCTCGCGCCCCTCGGGCGGGAGCGCCACGGTTGCATCGTAGAAGGCGCCTTCCAGTGCGTTGTCGAGGTCGCTCAAGGTGTTGTAGTCACCGTCGGCCCCTTCTTCCTCCAAACGATTCACCAGATACTCCAGCGCGTCGAGCGCCTCGGCGGCGGGCGGGATCGGACGCACGACGGGCAGGTCGTCGGTCGGGGCATGAATCAGCATCTCGGCCCAGTCGTAGGCGAGTTTCTCGCCCATCGCGGTCAGTATCTCTTGCGGCGTGCTCAGGGGGGGCTCCGTGGGTGGGGGCGGGTGAGGGGCGGTCAGTATTCGTCGTGGAGCAGGGCCCACGACACCTTGTTGGCTTCATTCGCGATCTCGTCGAAGACCGCTTCGGCCACCTCGGGCGTGGCCGCCTTGCTCTCGCGAAGACCGTAGTCGTTCATGGCGGCGAGGGCGCGAGCGAAGTCAGCCTCGGCCGTGCGATACCGTTGGTCGGCCGCGAACACCTCGGCGCGCAGCCGCTCGTACTCGGCTCGCTGTGCATCGGTCATGGGATAGTCGGGAAAGTTCATCATCGGTTCCTCCAAACGGCGGGGGTGAGTGAGGGGTCAGGCGCAGGAAACTAAAGTGTCACTTTAGTTCGCGGACGAGGGAGAAGAAGGCGTTGTAAGCGGCGTTGTACGCGCGCCACTCCTTGGAGCGGCGAGAGGGCTGCCCGCTTGTGTCGGCGGTGTTGAGCCACGTCTGGTGGCAATCCCACATGAGCGTGTTTGCGGCGTCGAGCGCCGCCATTTGGTCTGGGGTGGCACGGTCAAACTTGGTTCCGATGAATTGCGCTTGCATGATTTCTCCAAAGGGGTGGGGGTGGGGGCGTCAAGTCCTGCGGCGAGGAGTCGAACCTCGCGGGGCCGCTCGCAGGTGGGTGGGCTCAGGCGGCCACGAACACGGTGCCGGGGTACAGGCCCGTGTAGTGCGCCCACTTCTTGTTGTTGGCCTTGTCGCCGTAGTACTCGACAGGGTAGCCGCTCGCGTGGGCCCCCTCGCGCACCTTGGTTTGGTGGCGGCCAGTCGTGTACGACCAGCCGCGGGTGGGGATGCGCCACTTGCCTTCCGTGAAGCGGCCAATCTCGGCGGCGTAGGAATAGACCACGTAGTCGTCGCCGCACTTTTCAGCCCAGAGCGAGCCACCCGTGCTGAAGGGCTTACGTGCGGAAATGGCCTCATCTGCGTTGTACTTTGTGTATCTCATCTGACCTCCAAGGGTGGGTTGTGGCGGGGTTGCCATACTCCTAGAGCGACCCGCCCAGATTTTTGTGAAGCGGCGGGTATTCTTTTGCGGATTTTGGACAAAAGCGGGAGTCACCCCGAGCCACCTTTGCCGTAGGCAACGGCTACTGCGCCGCCTACTTGGGCGGCGTAGCGAGCCTTGCGAGCAGCGCATCAGCCGTAGCGTCAATGTCCGCACGGAAGCGAGTAGCGGTTTCGTCGTAGAGAGCCCGAGCGTGCGCGGCCCGCTCTAGGTCGCCCGATTCCTCGGCCAGAAACAGTTCGATGCGGAGTTCGTCGAGCGTAAGACCCATGCGGGTAATCAGTTCGTTCATTGGTTTCTCCAAAGTCAGAGGGTCTCTTTGTCAAAGCGGTGTTGGGCAGCGGCCGAGGCCGTGTAGAGCGCACTTGCTGCCGCCTCATGCTCGTGTGCCGCTTGATCGGCCAAGGCGCGGACGCAGACCAGTGCGGCCCTGAGCCTTGGGCCCTCAGCCAACCGCTGCCTGTACGCTTCCGCGAGTGGCTCGGCTCCTTCGGGGTCGGTGCGAGCGGCAGCGAGTAGCGCCTTCCGCGCCTCTGTCACTAGCGCGGCGTTGGCGTCTTGCTCGTCGTAGATTGCATTGACGGCGGCGAAACTTTTGTCTCGCGCCACCTCAGCCGCATCGAGCGCCTCGCGCTCTTTTACGATTGCAGCGTTCAACGCTTCCTCGTGCGCCGTGTTCCACGCATCACGGGCAGTCTCAAAGGCTTGCCGACAAACGGCCTCGTGAGCGTGCGCCTCGGCGTAGGCCCGCATGAGCGTCACGGGCAGCCGCCCGTCTTCGACCGCCTCGATCGTCTGGCTCTGGATGCGGTACAGCGCGCCTGAGGCGTCGTTCCAGAGTTCGAGCGCGTCTTGGTAGGCTTTCTTGGTTTGTCGAAACTGCATGACTCCTCCGTGTGGGTGGGGGTGCGGCGGGTGAGGGCTTACGCAACCTCGGTGCGTTGGGCTTGAGCCGCGAAGTAGGCGGCTCGGTTTTCGTCCATGCGGACGTCTTCGATCGTCGTCTTGATCGCCCAGTCGAGCGAGTCCGCCGTGCGCTTGTCACCGGGGATGAGGCGCTCGGCCGAGGCGAGAAACACCTCGTACGCGCCCCGCTCGCGCCTGCTCGCTAGGGTGCACACGGACTGAGCATTACCCAGTGCTGCCTTGAGCGGCCACGTGCGGGGGTGTTTCTGAACGGCTTGCGCGGCCTTCTCCACGTCAGCGGCCGCCATTCGGTAGGCAAGGTTGACCTCCTGCCACGCGGCGAAGTCTCGATTGCACTGTTCATCAGCACACACGGCTGCCCACAGTTCTGCAACGAGGGCCGCTCGGGCGTCTTCGACAGCCTTGGCGGCGGTCTCGTAGACAGCGTGGGCGGCCTCGTAGGCGGCCGTGGACGGGAGCGTAACCGCTTCGGCCCCGAAAGGCCCCGCGATCGTCTTGGAGCCGCGACCTGCGAGCGAGGGCGTCCGAGTGGACGCGAGGGAGAGCGAAGCGAGGGGCGTTACAGTCTGCATGATTCCTCCAAAGTGGAGAGGGTGGGGGTCGGGTGGGGGTGGGTCAGCGAGCGGCCGCGCGGGCCTTGTTGTAGGCCGTGTAGGCCGTGAATGAAGCAAGGGCGGCTGCGTTCACGGCCGCTTTCGCGGCCTGCGCTTCGGCCTGCGCTTCGGCTTTCGCCGTGGCGGTGGTGGTCATCTCCACAACGGCGAGGGCGCGCTCCTCAGCGTGCACTGCCTCCGCGTAGGCTGCCATTTTGGCGGCGTTCTCGCGGGCGAGGGTGTCAAGGTCGGCGGTCTGCATGATTTCTCCAAAGGGGTGGGGGTCGGGTGGGGGTGCGTTCAGAGGGAGGGTCGGGTGGCTCGGGCTACGCGAGCGGCGGCCCGATAGGCGGCGGTGGCGACGTTCAGCGCCTCCGTGAGCGCCACCATGCGCTCCGCGAGGTTGGGCTCGGTGATCGGCAGAGCGAGAAGTTCAGCGGCTTGCTCGTCTTGCGTGCGCCCTTGGGCGTCACGCTCGGATGCCTCGCCCGCTGCGTCGAGTGCGGCTTCGGCGGTGGTCATGTTCAGCCCCTTCATGCTCGCGCGGTTGTACGCGAGACACGCAGCGTCCACGGCGCGGTTGTTCGCGTCGAGCGCGGCTCGGAGGTTCTGGGCCACGGCGGGGTCGAAGCGCGGGGCGGCGAGCGCGGCCTCGAAGTCGGCTTGCCAGTTCGGGTCGGAGGTGATCATTTCGACGGCCGCATCGGCGGCCGCGAAGATGCCCTTGTGGCGCGGGAGGTGTCGCATGGCGGCGACCATGCGACGGTTTCTGGGGGTCGGGGGCAGGATCATGCGTTTCTCCAAAAGCGGAAGGGGAGGGGGAGGGTCGAGTTACTTGGCGGCGAGGCGGGCGTGCATGACTGCTCTGGATGCGTGGCCCGCCACCTCGAAAGCGGCGTCACGCGCCTTCAGTGCGGCCTCGAAAGCGGCGTCCGAGGCGTCGGCGGGAATCATAGCAGCGCGGGCGCTTTCTGCGTCTGCGGCGGCACGGGCGTTTTCAACGCAAACGGCGACAATGGCGTCGTTTGCGGCTCGGGCGCGGTCAATGGCTTCTTCAAGCGCGGCTAGCGCGGCTTCGGCCGTATCAGAGGCGACGGCGGCGAGAATGGCGAGTTTGCTATCCATGAGGTGCTCCAAGGTGGGTTGTGGCGGGGTTGCCATACTCCTAGAGCGACCCGCCCAGATTTTTGTGAAGCGGCGGGTATTCTTTTGCGGATTTTGGGCAAAAGCGAGAGTCACCTCTCGGGCCAGCGCGCCGCGTAGTAGGCTGCTCGGTGGGGTTCCAAGATCGCGTGGGCTTCCGCGCTCGCTGCTTGAGCGCGCTTGGTTGCTTCACGGTAACGCATCTGGGCCTTCGGGTCGTAGGTGCCCGAGCGCATCGCATCTGCGCGTGCTCGCGTCTCCCGCTTGAAGGCGGCGCGAGAGGCGATCTCGGCGGTCTCGGCAGCCTCGGCGGCGGCCTCGTAGGCCGCTTTGAGGGCGGAAAGTTCGGCAACGGTGCTCATGGGTTTCTCCAAAGGGGTCGGTTGCGGGCTCAAATGCACAGAGCGCGGAAGGCCGCGTGCTTGTCGTCCAGTGCAGTGACCAGATCAGCGTGGAGCCCGTCAAAGCGCACCCGCAAGTGGGCCACGCGGCGCTCGGCTTCGAGCAGGTCTGCGTGGGTCTCCTCGATCTGGGCTGCTACGCTCTCGGCCCACAAGGCAGCACGTAGGCCCGCCTTCGCGTCCTCCCACCTGCTCTGCGCGGCCGCGTCTTCGGGGTTTGCGTCCAGTTTGGCTCGGGCTTGCTCGTAGGCGACAACCAGAAGGTTGCGCTTGCGGCGAGCGTTGACGATGTTCGGGTGCTCAGCGGTGGCTTCCATGATTCCTCCAAAGGGGTGGGGGTGTGGGCGGGTGTGGGCGGCTTAGTCGTCGAGACCCAGTTCATCGCGCACTGCGCGAACGGCCTTGCGAGCGTTGGCGTGGATGTGCTCGGCGGCGCGGAGCACGTGCTCAGCATCGTGGAGGCGGTGTCCAGTGTGCTCGTCGGAGAGGCTGTCGAGGTGCTCGGTGAGGTACGCAACGGAAAGACGGATGAGGGCGGCGATCTCAGTGGGGTTGCTCATGGGTTTCTCCAAAGGGGTGGGGTGTCGGTGGGGGTGTTCGGGCGTGTTACCAGTCAGGCTGGCATCCTGCGGCGGCGCAGACGCGGAGGTACTCGTGCTCCGCGTCTTCCTCCACGCGCTCGGCGTACTCTAGGTGATCGCAGGAGTAGAGGCGCTCATTTCGGGCCGCTTGGGCCTTTCGGTACGCCTCGCGGGCCTCGGGGAGTTCGGGCGAGACGGCATCGTATGCCGCCCACGCCTCATCTTCCAAGCCCTCGTCGTGTGCAAAGTCAGCCTCGGCTGTGCGCCTTGCATCGCGGGCCTCGACCCACGCGGCGCGTGCGGCGGCAAGTTCGGTGGTCAATCCAGTGGGGTTGCTCATGGGTTTCTCCAAAGAGGTGGTGACGCTAGCGGGCGTCGAGGTTCATCAGAGCGCGGTAGGCCGCCCACGCCTTGTCTTCGGCGGCCTTGGCGGCGTCGAGCGCGTCTTCGGCCTCAGCGCGGGCCGCGCTAGCGGCGTGCGCGGCGGCCTCTGCGGCGGCGAAGTCGGGGTGGGCGGTGGGGTCGGCGGGGAACAGGACGGGGTTGCTCATGGGTGCCTCCGTAGGCGGGTGGGTGTGTTAGCGCGAGGTCTTGAGAGCGAGGTACTCGGCGTCAGCCTTCGCCCAACGGGCGGCCGATTGCTCGGCTGCGGCAGCGCGGTACACCTTGTCAAAGTCGATCCGTGCCTGCGCGGCTGCGTGTAGCCTCTGGTCGTCTTCGGCTTTGCAGCAGAAGTACGCCTCCACGATCGCGTCTGGGCTGCAATACTCGAAGTACTCCTCGATGATCTTGGCTTCATCCCACGCGGCCATGAGGGCGAGGCCCGTGCGTGTGACCTCGGAGAGCGGCCCATCCTCCTGCGCGTGCCTGTACTTGGCTTCGGAGTAAGCCTCGCGGGCTTCGCGAATCTCGAACGTAAACATGTTGAGTGTGAGCATGATTCCTCCAAGGGTAGGTGGCGGGGTTGCCATACTCCTAGAGCGACCCGCCCAGATTTTTGTGAAGCGGCGGGTATTCTTTCGCAGATTTTGCCACTTATTGCGGCGTTTCTCTAAACGGGTGTCACCTCGCTTCCCGTTCGCGTGCGGGGGAAGCAAGACAGGTGCGCGTAGAGGACACCACGGTTTGCACAAACGACAAAGCACAACGTTCAGCGTGCAGCGCAGAGCGTTTGCAGCACAACGCACAGCACGGTTTGCAGCACAACGCTCAACGCCTTGCCCAACCGTTACAGACGCAGCGGTTTGGTAGGCGCCTACTTTCTGGGCCAACGGTGTGCCGCGCGTTGATTCTGAGCACCGACGGGCAGAGAGCGCAGATCGGCTAACCCATTGTAATCATTGAGGTTTTGAGCCCTCGGAAAGCGTCAACGATAGCCCTATCGCTGACACCTTTGTCCTAATCGGGGGGCACAGAGGGCCAAGTAGGCCGCTACTCTGCGGCGGTCTTGTCTTGCAGCGCCAAGCCCTGCTGCGGCACGGTGATAGCAAGTGCTGCAAGCGACTGGTGTTGCACGTCTGTGCACGTGAGACGTCCTGCATCATCGGTGTTGCCGTTGTGCCATGTACGTCCTGCGTCGTCGGTCATTGTGCGTTCATGGGGCTAGTGGTACTTGCCTCGCGGCACATAACCGCCGTGCCACAGGTAGTCACGGGCCTCGTCCGAGGTCATACCGTGGAACCACTCAAGCGCGTATCGGTCGGCCTCGTAGCCAGCCACGCAGATGTTCTTGCCCAAGTCGCCCATGCTGGTTCTCTGCACGTGAGACATCAAAGCAGCGGTGTGGAACTCGCCAGTTCTTCTGTCTCGATACTGTATGCCTCGAAAGTAGGGAAAGTAGAGGGCAATCGAGCCCTTCTGGAGCGAGTTTCCGAAAGGATCAGTGTGGAAACCCGAACGCCCCGACACAGAGATCCAAGCGCATGAGCCTCTGCCGTACTCGGTCGTGAGGTAGTCCGCCGTCATGCCCTTCGGGCCCCGCGTCAAGCCGTCCTGCTGACGGGCCTTCTCGGCGGTTGAGACAAAGGGTAGACGCTCGCTCGGATACCCCGCGAGCCTATCTAGGGTCTGCAAGGCGAACCGCCTTTGGTTTTCCTGCTCATACCGAGGAATAATCTCGTTCGTGAGTGCTACCGCTTTGTTGCCGAACCTCTCGCGCACCTCCTTCCTTGCGAACGCGGTGCGTGCTGACGGGCCTTCCAAAAACGCCAAGATGCCCGCGGCCTCGTCTCTCACACGCTGAGACACGCCTGCCGCTGACTGCATGAGGGCCTCTGCGATCGCGCACGCTCTCCGCAGTTCGAGGTCGGGGTCGTTCCCCGTCGAAGACAGGTCAACGTAGACTTTGAGACCGCCAAGCCACGTGAGGAGAACTGCGCTTTCGTTACCCGTTAGGACAAACCCCTTTGGCTTCTCCCGCGTGTACAGGCACGAAATGTTCCTGCCGCCTGCCCACGACTTGTGGACAGTAGATGACGGCGGTTTGTAAGCAGCCGCCCGCGCTTCGGGGCTATCGTAGGTGAAGAACAACCGCTTTATGGCCGTCGGCCACCTGTCTTGCCAGTCTTTGATGGAGTCGCTCATCACGCGCCCTTCTTGCCCTCTGCGAACTGCCGTATGAGGTCGAGGAGAGCCTGCGAGGTTCCCTTCGGTGTAGTGCCTGCGGGCGGCTGTGTGTCAGCGATCTGTGCGACGGAGCCGTGTGTCGCTTGATACCGCAAAGCCGCATCCTGCTGCCACAGCGCGGCTGCTCGCTTGGCCTTGCTAGCCTCCGACCACAGGTAGTAACCGACGATAACGACCCCTGCGCCCACGGCCCAGCCCCACACGGGCACGGGATTCTTAGTTCTGCGGTTCTTCTTTGCCATGTGAGTCTTCCGTCTTGATCGGTTTGGTCAAACTAGCGGGGCCGAACGACCGCCGAGAACAGCGCGTTGCAGGCGAGGTAGGCATTATGAAGGTCGCGGTCGGCAAGGTTGATCGCGGACGCAAGATCGGAGTCAAGGTAGCCAGAGCCACGGTGGTTGATCACCTGCGTGCAGAGCGCCTGTGCGGTGCGAGCGGCTCTTTGAGCCGCGACCTGCACGTCGAACGCAAGATCCTTCACCACCGCTCTGGGAAGCGTGCCCGCGTCTCGGGCCGCGTGCACTGCCATTTCCACGTCATGCGCGGCGCTCACCAGTTCGGGGGTGCGTAGCGAATCTGCCGCTACGCGGCTGGCGGTAGCCCATGAGGGCTGCTGCGCGTAGAGCGCGCGCTTGATCATGCCTAGGTGATCCATGGCCGTGCCTGCCGCAACCAGTGCTTCGCGAGCGGCGGTCGCTAGGTCAGGAGGGTTCCCGCTCCGCATGCGCCCCAGCCGAAGCATTTCACGGTGCAGATACTCTAGGTCGCGCTCGTGCTCTAGGTCGTGCTCGTCGTCGGGGTACTCGGGGCGTGCAAACACGGGCGGACGCGCGGGCTTCGCCTCGATGAACGCCGTGATGAGGCCCGCGTCCAACAGATCCGACAGTACGTTGTTACCAATACCGAACTCGCCTTCGATGATGAACTGTGGGAGGCTCGGCGTGTCGGTTAGCAGGGACAGAAGCCGCTTCTCCAAGTAATCCTCGACACGGCCGGGCATGTTGGCGAGGGCCTTCCGCCCCTTGGCAGTGATGCGGACGGCCACATGATCTCTGACCGATGGATGGTTGTAGTAGGCTTCATGGTGCGGCCCCCACGGTGACGGGTTCGACCTGCGGCGGGCAGGGGAGCCAATGTCAAGCGGCTGAGGGCGCGCTTGCTCGTACTCGTACCGTACGTGCTCGACCCATTCGGCAACCGTGTAGTCGTCCCAGTAGGGAACATAGATGCTGTCCACTTGGGTACCGTCTTCTGCCTCGATGTAGAAGTAGCCCTTGCCCTTGTAGAGCGTCACGGGGATGCCCGCTTCCGCAAGCGCACGGTTGACCGTGCGGCTGTTGGCGACTGTCGGTGTTGCGTGAGGGGCCGCTGCCGCCTGCGCCGCGAGACGAGCCCTACGTAACGGTCTTCCTGCCATTGTCGCTCTCCTGTCTTGTTCGGTTTGGACTAACGTTAGCCCTTCGCGATGTGCGCTTTGACGTACTTGCGGAACCGAGCGGGAACCTTGCTCAGTGGGATTTCGCGCCCGAAGGTGTAGTCGGTAGGGTCAAAGTTACGGCTGACAGCCTGCACTTCGGTGTGGCTCAAGTCGTCGCCACCGTCATCGTGCACTCCGAGGTACAGGATCGGGTAGAAACCCTCGTGCGCTTCAGTGTCCACGAGGATCAGGTGTGGCCCGCTCAGGGAACGACCGAGGCTCTCGAAAACACGGTATCGCTGCCCGTTTCGCTTGCGGTACGGCTGGCCGGGTGAGGTGCGATACGTCCGCGCCAGCGATTCCTGAAACTCGTCCCACGTGAGGCCGAGCACACGCGGCTCGCGCTTCGGTCGGCCAGCGTTCCGAGTTCGCGAGCGAGAAGAACCGAGATGCTCCTTCAAGAGCACCCCGTCGCAGTAGAGCCGAACGTCGGAGCCCCTGATCAAATCCATTGAGTCGCCTGCATCGCTCAAGCGGGCGAGGTTGCCAAACCGAACCTCGGCCTCTGTCTTGCTCGGGCCACTGTAAAGAGTGCCCAGTTCACCGACCACAACCTCGTACTTGCGGGCCTTCGCACGCGGGTCTGGGAACGGTGCGTTCGGGACGCGACCTGCGGCGCGCTCGCTGGTCATGCGATCCACCTCGGCCCACTGGGCAGCGATGCGAGCCCGCCGCTTCGGTCGGCCCGCGTTCGGAGTGCGCCCTGCGGCAGCAACCGCCTTCTTGGCTTCTTCATAATCGCGCTTCGCGTCTTGCATGGCGTCAACGGTAGCGTAGTAGTCCCGCTCTGCATCCATAAGAACGGACTGGTCGATGTAGTCGTTGCGCTGCGCGGCGCGATAATCGCCCTTCGCCGCGTAATACTGGTCTGTCGCGCGCCGCAGCAGAGCGGCAGCCGCGTCCCGAGCCGCGATCAAGTCGGTGAGGTGGGCGGAAGGCACAGAAGCAGCAGCGGGAGCAGAGACCGCTCCTCGCGCCGCCGCCTCGGCCGCCAGTCGCGCACGTCGCTTCGGTCGGCCCGCGTTCGAGGTGCGGCCCGCCGCACGTTCCACTTCTGCCCACTGAGCCGCGATACGAGCCCTACGCTTCGGTCTTCCAGCCATTGTCTCTCTCCTGTCTTGTTTGGTTTGCACAAACTCTCTACCGACAAAGACCCGTGGCGTGGGCCTACGGGTCGGACGGAAACGGCCAAACGGTTAGTCGTCGAACTCGTCTGAGCGGTAGTTGTCGATCGTGTCGCGCAGGTACTCGGGCCAGAACAATGCGACGTAGCGAACGATTTTGTAGCGGTCTTCGCGCGTCAGTTTTTTGCCCTTGAAGTCGTCGAAAATGTGACTGTCGATAGCACCCATCAGGATCTCGCGTGCCTCGGGGTTCATCTCCTCCTTTAGCAACCGCTCCAGCCCCTCAAAGGCGTCCGAGACTTGGCACACCAGTTTGTAAGCCTTGCCGAGTGCGAGGTAGCCCTTGTCGGTTTTGAGCATGTGTTCGTATGCCGCCTGCTTCGCGAGTTCTGCGGGCGAGTTGATGTGCGCGTGATACTCTGCCCAAGCGGCCTCTGCGGTCTGCCCGCTGCTTGCACCCGCCAGCATTTTTGCTCTACGCTTCGGTCTTCCTGCCATTGTCTCTCTCCGTGTCTGTTCGGTTTGGTAAAACTACAAGCCCTCGCGCATGGCGCGCTCTAGCACCTTCAGGGGCACTCGGGCAAGCGCCGCGCTCTCGACCGCGTAAGCGGCGACGATTGGCAGTTCGCGAAGCGAGCGAAGGTTGGCGGGGTTGTTCAGTAGCGTCTGAAGGTACGACTCGGACTTGCCTGACGCGACGGCCTTCTCGAACCGCTCCAAGAAGTCTCTCGACATAGCAGCCTGTCGGAGCGCCTCATGCCCGTACGTGTCCATCTGTTCGAGCCGTTTGTCCAAAGCACGAGAGGCTTCACCGTCGGGTGGGTTCACGCGCCACTTGGGCGCCATGCAAGCACCGTACTCCGCCTGAACATCGTAGAACGTGTCGCGGTCTACCGCTGGCGGCAGACTCGTAATCGGGTCGTAGGCTCCCTCGCAGCCGACCGCAGCCGCTACGTCGGGGAGCAGGTGCCGCGAGAGGAACTGCCAGAGGCAGAGCACTTGGTTCTTGAGAGCCTGCTCGTACGGGGTGTCGCCAGTTTGTCCCACCTGCGAGAGTGCGATCTTGTGCAGAGACGGCGCGTACTTGTGCAGGATGCTGTGGCGGTCGGCCATAGTGCCGATCTCGTCGGCAAACTCTTTGTACAAATCGAAGCCGTCGAGACCCCCGTTCCGCGTGCGCTTGCCACGCCGTCCGCTACGGCCGCCAATCATGGCGGTCAGGGCGTGGTGCTCGTCCTCGTACCTGTCATGCGCCCGCGAGTTTGAGCCGTAGCGGTGCTGCATGGCAGCAAAGTCGCGCTCCGCGATCAGGTCTGCAAGCGAGGAAGCGTCACCGTTCCGCACCCGCGTGGGGCGGCCCTTCACGGGATCACCGTTGACGGCCACGACCGTGCTCACGGAGCCGTGCCTGCCGCTTGTGATCTCCCGAAGCGTGTAACTGTTGAACGGAACACGGCCAGCCTCAAACCGTGTCGTCATCACCTTGTTCACACGCAGTTCGTAGGGAACCGTTCGCCAGCCGCCCTCGTCTTCAATCGTCACAATGTCGCCCACTTGCAGATTCGGGAGCGCGGGCGGACGTGAAGGATTCCCCGTACGCCAGTCACGGTCATACGGGTCATACGCTTTGTCCAAATCAGAGCGGTACGGGTCGATGGGATAGTCTTGCCCGATGAGGCCAGTGCGGTGGTGGTTGGGGGTGCGTGCCATTGTGCGTCCTCGTGCGAAATCTTGTGTTCGGTTTGGTAAAAGAGGCTACGCCCCTCTGGCCGTGAGCCAAGCGTCAATGGCCGCGACCCACTGGTCGTAGCCCTTAGCAGACAGGTGAATACCGTCGCCACTTTTCTGGGGGGCTACGTCTTCGGTACGGAAGAAGTCCTCGCCCCACGTGGTTTGGAGAAAGTCACGGTATTGTCTGTCGATCGGCCACAGGTGATGCGGGGGCATACCGAGGTAGATGCTCCGCACGCTGCCAAGTTTGCGGCGAAGCCGTTCGATCTGGGGCTTGCGCTGCGCGGTCACGTCCCACGTCGGTCTGGTCTTGCGCCACGCCTCCTCGTTGGTGCCGAGGATGATGAAGACGATGTTCGGTTGGTAGGTCGCCATAGCGGCCTCGAACGCCTTGCCTTCGGGGTAATCGTTGTCGCTCCATTCTCTGATTGTGGTGCTCTTGACCCCCAGATTCTTGAAGTCGGCAATACCGTGCTGCCTCAGCATTTTCTCCAAACGAGGCCCGACCCCCACGGCCGAAGACGAGCCGATGAGGAGCACGCGGGCTCCCTGCAAGGTCAGGGGCCCGCTGGCAGACGGGGCTGTGAGCGCAGGTGTGCCAGCAGGTGTGCCCGCAGGAGTCTCTGTCCGCTTTGCCAAAACGGTCTTCGCCACAAGCAGCACACCCGCGAATACCGCGGCCATGAGCAAGTAGTCGGTTGCGCCGTTTGCTTTCCTGCGTGCCATGCTCGCCCCCGCCTACCTGCGCCGCCGAGACGGCTTGCTCGGGTTCGGTTTGTAGAAAGAAACCTTGTCCTTGAGCGGCTTTACGGTGGGAACCTCAGACACTCGCTTCGCTCCCATGCCCATGCGCTTGGGCAGTTCAGTGTAGAAGGAGAAAGGCGCTTTGGCTTCCTTGTCGCCGTAACCGAGCATCTCGACCGTGTACCCCAGAGCCTCTGCTTCTTGGAAGACAAGACCGATAGCGTCCTCGTAGAAGCGCGACGAGTACGGGGCCAGCAGATCGATTACTTCTCTGTGGTCTTCGGGGCTAAAGTCCGCTTTTTCTAACTGCTCGACGGAGTGCTCGTTGCCCTTTCCCTTCCTTCGGACAAACTCAACATCGCTCTGCACTTCCTCGATCAGCAAGACACGGTGGTCGTCGTCCTGTGCGTATCTGATCCAGCCGATGGTGAGCAAGGGCGCCGTCTCGATCGGGTGATTGTGGAGATTGTCGTCGTGCAGACTCTCACTCAGTTTCTCCAAAAGTTCTCGCTGGTGCGGCGTGAACGCGCGCTGTTCGGTGTCCACATTGAACAGCAGCACTGTGTTCGGCTGTGGACTGACGCGCTGCGAGCGGCTTTTGTACTTCTGCTCGGTCACTTCCCACTCGAACGGGGTGCGATACTTGTCACGAATTTTGTCGCGGAGGGTGTCGGTGAAATCCCTGCCTGACGTGTCCGCCTTCAATCGCTCGAACTCGGTGGGGTACCGCTTCTTGAACTCGGCGGCCCTCGCGGGCGAATCGGCTTTGCCGATTTTGAGAATGGGCCCTGTCATGGCTCCGTAACTGCGAACCATGCGGGGCATCTGTGGCAGGACAGCGCCCAACAGTGTTGCGCCTGTGAAGATCGCTCCCCTCCCCAGCGCCTCAGCCATGTTAGCGTCAGTCAAGTTCGCGTCGGTGAAATTAGCGTCAATAAGCACCGCTTCTTTCAATGCGGCCCCTTCCAAGTTAGCGTCGGTCAAGTCGGAGCCTTCTAGGTTAGACCCCCACATGTTCGCGCGCGCAAGCACTGCCCCTTTCAGGTCACAGCCGACGAACTCTGTGCCCATCAAAATCGCGTCGGTCAAGTCGGAGCCTTCCAAGTTAGCCCCCCGCATCTGGGTGCGGGTGAGGTCAGCGCCTCGCAAGTGAGCGCCGCGCAGTTCCGCAAAAGTCAAATCTGCTCGCTCCAAGATCGCGCCTTCCAAGTTCGCGCCGCGCAAGTCCGCTTTTATCAGTTTGGTGCGAGAGAGATTGGCACCTCGCAAGTCCGCGCCGCGCAAGTTCGCGCCCGGCCCGATGCGCTCGCCTCCCAAGTTCGCGCCGCGCAAGTCCGCCTCTGGGCCAATGCGATAACCGTTGACCTTTCCTGTTCCGTTTTTGTTCAGTGCCATTTGTCCAAACCCCCTAAGCGTTCGCCTTCTTGGCCGCGTCCGCCTTCGCCTTCGCCGCCTCCAGCACTGCGGTCAGCGCCATGGGGTCGAACCAGATCACGTTCTTGCGCGCGTCCGTGGCCTTCTTCACGTAGGGCCTCTGGGCGAAGAACACTCCGCCGCCGTTGCAGTTTGAGCCAACGCAGGTGTTGCCCTCGACGGTCTGGAAGTGTCCTTCCTTTGCACTAATCGGGTTGATGACAATGCCCGTGTGGCCGCTGTCCCACCCACCCGCAGGCGACTCAAGCGGATCAGAACCGTTGGCT
>Ga0214919_10004163_pt1 | contig 21274 bp, 21 predicted proteins | sample LL1503_MetaG_FD_177994 | JGI IMG/M metagenome (GOLD analysis project Ga0214919, IMG submission 177994) | Freshwater microbial communities from Lake Lanier, Atlanta, Georgia, United States - LL-1503 | ecosystem: Environmental > Aquatic > Freshwater > Lake | place: USA: Georgia | collected... | reverse complement strand
GGTGGAAAACGCGCAGTGCAAGGAGCAATGGTTCGTAGACCTGAACCCCAATGCGCGCGTGCCAGCCATCGACGACAACGGCTTTGTCGTATGGGAGTCGGCCGCGATCAACCTGTACCTGGCCGAAAAGTACAAGTCGGCCCTGTTTCCCCCGACGCCCGAGGGGCGCGCCCGCATGCTGCAGTGGGCGTTCTTCACCGCCAACGACGTCGAGCCGCCGATGATCACCATGTTCCAGAACCGAGTGCTGTTCCCGCCCGAGAAGCGCAATGCTGCCCTCGCGGATGCGGCAGAAGCGCAGCTGCTCGGCAAACTCGCAATCCTGGAGCACCACCTGTCGAAGCACGCATTTTTCGGCGGCGACACCTGGGACATGGCCGACTTCATGGTGGCGAGCGTCGTCTACACCCTGACCGCGATCAAGTACGACCTGTCGAAATTCCCGAAATTCAGCGCCTGGCTGATGGCGAGCATCGAGCGGCCGGCGGCAAAAGAAGCGCGCAAGCTGCGCGAGTAGGCATGAAGAACAAGACCCTGCCGGACGCGATCGCGCTGCTCGAGGCGCGCGACTGGCAGGGTGCGCACGAAATCGCCCAGGAGAGCGACGAGCCGCATGCTGCGTGGGCGCACGGCATAGTGCACATCATCGAGGGCGACGAAGCTAACGCGCGATACTGGTATGACAGGGCGGGACGGGCGTTTCCCGGAATGTCCGCGATCGACGCCGAAATCACCTCGCTGAAGGTCGCCATGGAGGGTAAGACATGAACACACCGGAAGTTGTCCTCAACCAGCAGATGCACAGTGCCACGCCAGCGATGCGCAAGGCGCCGTTCGCCGGCCCCATCGCCTGGGAGCGGGACAGCCTCGCGAAGGATGACGGGCTCATCCGCCTGGACACCGACAGCCGCCGGGAGCTCGACGGGATCGTCGAAGTCATCCGCCACAATCCTTTGCCGACCGCCATGCTCTCGCCGGACGAGTTCGAGATACCCGCCTGCCGCGCGATGATGGCGAGGGCGAAGAAAGTGCTCGAGGACGGGGTCGGGTTCGTCATCATTGACCGGCTTCCCCTCGACGCCTACTCGGTCGACGAAGCCCGCGCGGTGTACTGGATCCTCTTGCAGCTGGTCTCTCGCCCGGTGGCGCAGAGCTGGGACGGCAAGGTGATCTACGACGTGCGCGACATGGGCAAGCCGCCGGGCAACGGCGTGCGCCCCGACGTGACCAACGCCGAGCAGAATTTCCATACCGACAACAGCTACAACCTGTGCCCGCCGGACTACGTTGCGCTGCTCTGCCTGCGCCCCGCCCTGGAAGGGGGAATCAGTGGCGTCGTGAGCTTTTACGCCGTCTATAACGAGATGTTGAAGAGCCATCCCGGCCTTGTTGAGCGGCTGTTCCGTCCCTTCCTGTTCGACCGCCAGCGCGAGCACGCGCCCGACGAGCCCCGGGTCCTGAGCCATCCGCTCTTCGAGTACGACGGCGAGCGCCTTGTGTGCCGCCTCTCGCACCGGCACGTTGTGAACGGGTATCGCATGGCCGGCCAGGAACTCGACGCGGAAGGGCTGGAAGCCCTCGAAACGCTGGAGCGGACCATGATGCAGCCGCGTTTCGCGCGCCAGTTCTTCTTCGAGCCCGGGCAGATCCAGATCGTGGACAACGTCCGCCTCGGCCATCGCCGCACCGGGTTCAAGGACTTCCCGGAGGAAGACCGCAAGCGCCACCTCGTCCGGCTCTGGTTGCGCGAACGGGGACGCCGCTTCTACAACGGCTGACCCGCGTGCCGGCTAGTTCCCGGCGGTGATCCTGTTCTCGCGGACGACCTTGCCCCAGCGCTCGATTTCGCTGGCGACGAATTTCTGCAACTCGGCCGGCTGGGACAGGGACATCACCACGCCCTGACCGACCAGCTTTTCACTGACTGACGGTTGGCGCAGGGCATTTGCGAACTCCGCGTTCATCCGGGCGATGATCGGCGCCGGGGTCTTCGCCGGCGCGAACACACCCCACCATGAATCCGCCTCCATGCCCGTCAGCCCCACCTCCGCGACCGTGGGCACCTCGGGCAGGTTCGGGAACCGCTTGGCCGAGGTGACCGCCAGCGGGCGAAGCTTTCCGGACTGGATGTGCGGCGCGAACAGCGCGACCGTTGCAATCGATACCGGCACATGTCCCGCCACCGAATCGGTGGTCAGCGGCCCTCCCCCTTTGTAGGGCACGTGAGCCATCGAAAAGCCGAACTGTCGACCGGCCATCGTGACGAAAAGATGGGCGAGGCTCCCGGACGCAATGGTTCCGTACCCGACGGAGTCCGGCTTGGCCCGTGCCGCTGCAAGGACGTCGCCCAAGGTCCGGTAGGAGGTGGTCGGATGCGTCGTAAAGACCATGGGCGACCGGCCTATGAGCATGACGGGCGCAAGGTCGTTGAGCGTATCGAAGGGCATGTTCGGGATCAGGCTGGGATTCACGCCATGCGTGTCGAACACGACCGCGAACGTGTACCCGTCCGGGGCCGCCTTGGCCACGGCCGCCGTGCCTATCGAGGCGGACGCGCCCGCGCGATTTTCCACCAGCACCTGCGTGCCCAGCGCCTGCTGCAGGTGCGGCTGCACGTGGCGCGCGATCTGGTCGGTGGTGCCGCCCGGCGGGAAGGGCACGACCAGCCGGATCGGCTGGGACGGCCACGACTGGGCCCGCGAAACGAGTGGCGCGCTGGCCCAAACAGCCACAGCCACCAATATCAGGACTCTTCTTATAGTCATGTCACCCCTCCTAGGTTGCCCGGATTCTAAGGGCAGTCGGGTTTCCGCGTTTATCAAATAACGAAACCGCAGATTGCGGGATTGTTGTTATTCTGGGACCACAAGGCGCCGGAACAGGCTGCCGAAAAACAGCGAGGAGACGGCTACACCATGAGCAATCCAAAAAAGGAAATTCCCGGCCCGGTGACCGCACAGCCGTCTCGCCGCCGGTTTCTGCGCAATTCCGGGCTGCTGCTTGGCGCAGCCACCGCAGCAAGCACCAAGGCCGCCCTGGGCCAGGGGGCGGCAGCCACGTCTCCCCCGGCCATTCCCGATTCAATGAAAGCGCCAGGCACGCCGATCGGAGGAGCACGGCTCTACGGGTCACCCTCTCCCTTCGAAAAAAAGATCGTCCGCAATGTCTCCTCAGCCCAAACCTACAGCGCGTCCCAGGTGACCCGCACCCCGATCCAGGAACTCGACGGCATCATCACGCCCAGCGGACTGTTTTATGAGCGCCACCATGCGGGCGTGCCGGACATCGATCCAGCGACCCACCGCCTCATGCTGCACGGGCTTGTGCGCACGCCGCTCCTTTTTACGGTTGAAGACCTCCGGCGCTTTCCGTCCGTCTCCAGGATCCACTTCCTCGAATGCTCGGGCAACCCCGTCTACAGGAAGCCCTACGGCAAGACCGCCTCCGACCTGGTCGGCCTCGTGAGTTGTGGCGAATGGACTGGCGTTGCACTGAAGACCCTGCTGGACGAGGCAGGGCTGCAGTCGAGCGGCAAGTGGATCGTGGCGGAAGGTGCGGACGGCGCGGCCATGACGCGCAGCATCCCCATCGAGAAATGCCTGGACGACGCGCTGGTCGTGTACAGCCAGAACGGCGAGCGGCTGCGCCCGGAACAAGGCTATCCACTGCGCCTCTTCCTCCCGGGATTCGAAGGGAACATGAGCGTCAAATGGCTGCGCCGGCTGAAAGTCGTCGAAGAGCCGGTCCATTCGCGCGAAGAGACCGCGAAGTACACCGACCCGATGCCGGACGGGAAATCCCGGCAATTCACCTTCTACATGGAGGCGAAATCGATCATCACGCGCCCCTCCGGGGGGCAGCGGATTGCATCGCCCGGGTTCGTTGAAATCAGCGGCATCGCCTGGAGCGGGCATGGAATGATCGCCAGGGTCGACGTCTCAGTCGATGGAGGCAAGACGTGGAGCCAGGCAGCGCTGCAGGAGCCGGTGCTTTCGAAATCGCTCACCCGGTTTCGATTGCCGTGGCAATGGCAGGGGCAGGCTGCAGTGATCCAGAGCCGCGCCACCGACGAGACGGGCTACGTCCAGCCCACGTTCCCGGAATTGCTTGCAGTGCGGGGAGAGAACGCGTTCTATCACAACAATGCGGTGCAACCCTGGCGTATCGCGGAAAACGGCGAGGTCACCAATGCGAACAATTGATGCAGCGTGCACTCGGACGCTCCTCGCCGGACTCATCGCGTTCGCCGGTGCGTGGGCCGTCCAGACGGAAGCGCAGACGAAGTACCACCTCGGCCGGGCCGCCACGCCTGCAGAAGTAGCGGCGTGGAACATTGATGTTGCACCCGATGGGAAGAACCTTCCTGCGGGCAGTGGCACAGTGGCGCGCGGCCGCGAAGTCTACGACGCGCAATGCGCCGCATGCCACGGCGCCAAGGGAGAAGGCGGTGTTGGAGACCGACTCTCGGGGGGCCGCGGCACGCTCGGAACCCCGAAGCCCGTCTTCACGGTCGGCAGCTACTGGCCCTATGCCACCACCCTGTTCGACTACATCCGCCGCGCGATGCCGTTGAACGCACCTCAATCACTGTCGAACCAGGACGTCTATGCGGTCTCAGGCTACGTGCTCTTCCTGAACGACCTGTTGCCGCCCGGCGCAACGGTCAACGCAGAAATACTGACCTCTCTGAAAATGCCCAACCGGGATGGGTTCATCCCCGACCCGCGACCGGACGTCAAGACGACGGGTTGCACTAAAGACTGCAGGTAGCACGGAATCCGATTGCCCACGCTCGAACTCAAAGTCCCGCCCCCTGCAGTCGGGTTGCTGTGTGCGGCCGCAATGTACGGGATCGCAACGGTTGCCCCGGATTTCCCGGTCGCCACGACGCTCAGGGTAGCGCTCGCAACGCTGCTCGCCATTGCGGGCGCTGCCACAGACCTGGCCGGCCTGATTGCATTCCGGCAGGCAAGGACCACGATCAACCCGCTCAAGCCGCAGAACTCGTCCTCGCTCGTGAGCAGCGGAATCTACAGGTACACACGCAATCCGATGTACCTCGGCATGCTGGCCTTCCTGCTTGCATGGAGCGCATACCTCGCCCAGCCCCTTGCCCTGCTCGGACCGTTGGCATTCGTGCTATATATCAATCGCTTCCAGATCATCCCCGAAGAGCGGGTGCTCGCCGGGTTGTTCGGTGAAGAATTCACCGCCTACACGAATCGCGTACGACGCTGGCTGTAGTCACTTTGGTTCACGGGAGAGCTCCGCAATGATCAGGAAAATCCTTGCAGCCGCGCTTGCGGTCGCCACACTGCAATTCACCTGCACCGCCAAGGCCCAGCCCTACCCATCCAAGCAGTTGCGCATCGTCGTGCCCTTCCCTCCTGGCGGCGCGGCCGATATTTCCGGCCGGGTGCTGGCTGAACTGATGGGCAAGAGCCTCGGCCAGTCGGTAGTGGTCGAGAACAGACCCGGCGGCAGCACGATCATCGGCAGCGAAGTCGTCGCCCGCGCGCCGGCCGACGGTTACACGATGCTCGTAGTCTTCCCGAGCTTCATCGTGAACCCGTCCATGCGCTCGACCATGCCTTTCGACCCGCTGAAGGATTTCAAGGCCGTCGGCCAAGTGCTTGCGGTCCCAATGGCCATAGGTGCAGCGATGACAGTGCCGGCAAAGAACCTGCAGGAACTCATCACCCTTGCGCGCATGAAGCCGGGCGAGCTGTCCTATGGCACCCCGGGCCTGGGCACCACCCACCATGTCATGGGCGAAATGCTCAAGCAGGCGGCCAAGATCAACATCGTCCACGCGCCGTTCCAGGGCGGCACGCAGAGCCTCACCGCGGTGAGTGGCGGCCACATCCAGCTCGTCTACGGCAACGCTGCGGAAATTGCCCCGGCGGCCAAGGGTGGCAAGGTCCGCCCGATTGTGGTGACTTCAGCCGAGCGCGTCGACCTGCTGCCCGACACGCCGACCATGCGCGAAAGCGGCTTCCCCGAGCTCGAGGCCGTGAACTGGGCCGGTCTCGTCGTGGCCGCCGCCACGCCTCCCGCCGCGATTGCGCGACTGAACGCGGATCTCGTCGCGGCCCTGCGTAATCCCGAGCTTCACGCGAAGTTCAAGTCCTACGGCATGATCCCGACGCCGAGCACGCCTGAGCAGTTCGGGGCGTTCCTGCAGTCGGAATCGGCGCGCTACGCGAAGGCGGTCAAGGAAGCGGGCGTCAAGGCCGAGTGACCGGGAACATCATGTTGCGCATCCTGGTTACCCTCTTCACGCTCCTCGCCGCCGGACTGGTCGCGGCGCAAGGCTACCCGGCACGACAGGTGCGCATCGTCGTGCCGTTTCCGCCCGGCGGCACCTCCGACATCCTCGCGCGCACGATCGGTGCGCGGCTTGCCGAACCGTTGGGCCAGCCGGTGGTAATCGAAAACCGTCCAGGGGCCGGGGGCAACATCGCGGCCGACCACGTCGCCAAATCCCCTCCTGACGGCTACACGCTGTTGATGGGCACCAGTTCACTCGCGATCAGCCAGAGCCTCTACAGGAAGCTCAACTTCGACCTGATCCGTGATTTCGCACCGGTCACCCAGGCGGTCAACTACGCGAACCTGCTCGTGGTCCACCCCACGGCGGGCGTCTCAACCGTGAATGAACTTCTCGCCCTGGCGCGCGCCAAGCCCGGATTCCTGACCTACGGCACCGCGGGCAACGGCACACCGCCCCACATGACCGGCGAACTCTTCAAGGCCTATACCGGGGTCAGCATCCTGCACATCCCGTACAAAGGTGGCGCACCCGCCATCGTCGACCTGGTCGCGGGCCAGATCCCGATGATGTTCGATAACGTCCCGCCCCTCCTGCCGCATGTGCGCTCGGGCAGGATCAAGGCCCTTGCCGTGACCAGCCTGGCGCGCATCCCGGTGCTGCCCGAGGTCCCGACACTTCACGAGCTCGGCCTGAAGGAGTTCGATGCGGTTGGCTGGAACGGGTTGCTCGCGCCCGCGGGAACGCCGCGCGAGATCGTCAACCGGCTTCACGCCGAAGTCGCGCGCGTGCTCCGCATCCCCGAGGTTCGCGACCAGCTCACCTCCCAGGGTGCCGACATCGTGGCCAACTCCCCCGACGAGTTCTCCGCCTGGATCCGGGTCGAAGTGAAGAAATGGGCCGAAGTAGTGCGTGTATCCGGCGCGAAGATCGACTGAGGCTGCACGGGAATCCTTCCCATGAGTCGACCCAACCCTCCGGCGTACCTGGAGGAACTCGCGCGTTTCGCCTGCGGCACGCGCCTCGAAGACCTTCCGCCCAGGACATTGGCACGCGCACGCTGGGTCATTGCCGACAGCCTGCCGGTGATTGCGGCCGGCATGCGCCAGCCGGAAATGCAGGCCCTCGCCAGCCGGCACCTGCCCGGCGCAGCCGGCGGCAGGAGTTGGGTGCTTGGCAGCGGCAAACGCGCCGGTGCAATGGATGCCGCGTTGTTGAACGGCACCGCCGGCACATGGCTTGAATTGAACGAAGGCAACCTGTACGCCAAGGGCCATCCGGGCATCCAGGTGGTGCCGGCCGCCGTTGCACTCGCGCAGGAACTGGGTGCGAGCGGGGCGCAACTTCTGCTGGCCGTGGCCGTCGGCTATGAGGTTTGCTCGCGCATCAGTCGTGCGGCGCAGATGAAGATATCGGTCCACCCCCACGGCACCTGGGGCACCCTCGGCGCAGCAGTGGCCGCCGGGCGAATGCATGGCTTTGATGTCCCGCGCATGCTCGAACTGATCAACGTTTCCGCCACCATGGGCATGGCGACCAGTCGCCAGACGCTGCTCGACGGCGCGACCGTGCGCAACATATTTACCGGACACGCCGGCTACATGGGACTCATGGCCGCACGCATGGTTGACTGCGGATTCACCGGCGAAACCGACAGTCCGGCTTCGATTTACGGCAAAGTGCTCGCCGACGGCTTCGATCCGGCCCTCGCGATCGAAGGGCTCGGCCGCGAATGGATCCTCGACCAGGGCTACTTCAAGCTGCACCCGACCGGGCGCTATGTTCATTCTGTGATCGATGCGCTGGAGGACCTGATAGCCCGGCACGGTTCACCGGACCTTGGCGCCATCGCCCGCATCGAAGTGAAAGCCTACCGGCTCGCGGCCATGCTCGTGGAAAAAAGGGTGACGAGCAGCTTCGGGGCGCGCTTCTCGGTGCCGTTCGCGCTCGCGACGATCCTGCACCACGGCCGCTCGGGGCTGGAGCCGTTCGAGCAGGCAGCGGTGGACACTCCGGCGATCCAGCGGCTGGCAGCGATGGTCGATGTGCAGGAGAACCCGCAGTACACGGCCCGCTACCCCGCTGAGCAGGTCTGCGACCTGAAGATCGTCCTCGCCGACGGCAGCGCGCTCGAGGGCCGCTGCACCGTGACCAAGGGAGAGCTGTCCAGGCCGCACAGCCCGGCGGAGCTGGAGAAAAAGTTCATGCAGCTCGGCGTGCCGCTCTGGGGCGACGATATCGCACGGCAGGTGCTCGAAGGCTGCATGCGGATCGAGACGCTGGGCGATTTTTCCACCCATTCGTCCACGCTGACGCTGTGAACCCGACACCATAAGGACCCTGCCATGCTGAAGACCCACGGCCGCTACGAGTACTCTGCCATCACCGAGCGCAAGGACTACAGCTGGCCTGGCGGAAAGCGGCTAGCGGTGCACCTGAGCCTGAACGTCGAGCACTTCGCATTCGGCGAGGGGCTGGGCAACGACTACGCCGCCCCGCATCCACAGCCCAACCAGCGCAGCTATGCCTGGCGCGACTATGGCAACCGGGTCGGCGCATGGCGCCTGCTCGAACTTGCCGAAGCCTATGACCTCCCCTATGGGCTGCTGGTCAACACCGAGCTCTACGACTATTGCCCGCAATTGGTGGCCGCGTTCAGCAAGCGCGGTGACGAAATCGTCGGCCACGGCCGCACCAACGCCGAACGCCAGGCCGACATGTCGGAAGACGAGGAGCGCGCGTGCATCACCGAAGCCGCCGCTGCGATCGAGAAGCACGAAGGGCGCCGGCCCGCGGGCTGGCTCGCACCCTATATCTCGCAGACCCGCCGCTCTCCCGACCTGCTGCGCGCAGAGGGATTTCGCTACATGATGGACTGGCCGCTGGACGACCAGCCGGTGTGGTTTCGCACCGTGCACGGCCCCATCCTTTCAATCCCCTACGCGCACGACCTCAACGACTCGTTCGAGTGCGTGCAACGAACCACGCCTTCGCAACTGTATTGTGAAAACCTTATCGACCAGTTCGACGAGATGCTTGAGGAATCCGCGCGCCGCCCGCTGGTGATGAGCCTCGTGCTGCACAGTTTCATCCTCGGCCAGCCGCACCGGTTGCGGAGGTACCGGGCGGTGATCGAGCACATCCTCAGGCAGCGCGACAAGATCTGGCTCACGCGCCCGGGGGACATCTGCAGCCACGTGGAGAGCCTGCCTCCAGGGACCATCCCGGGAAGCTGAAGCCTACGCGAGAGCGTTAGCCACCCACTGCGCACGGGACAATAACGCGCTATCGTCGCCAAACGCCCCCACCAGCTGCACGCCGAGCGGCAACCCCTTCGGGCCTTTCCCATATGGCAGCGTGATGCATGGCACGCCCAGCAGCGTCCAGATCCCGTTGAAGAGGGAATCCCCGGTCGAGGCCAGCCCTGGCGGCGCCTCGCCTCGCGCGGCGGGCGTCAGCAACAGGTCGAACCCGCGCATCAGGTCTGCAAACTGCCGGCGACCATCCCGCCCGGCCTGCAGGGCAGCGTCGTACTCCTCGCGCGAAACAGCCCAACCTTCATCGATTCGCCGGCGCAGCGTGGCACTGATCAGGTCGTGCGATTCCGCCTGCTCCCATGCGAGTGCGCGCGACGTCTCGAAATTCATGATCCGCGGCTGCGCCGCAAACAATGCATCGACCGTCCCGGGAAGGTCCACGTCGACCACTTGCGCGCCTGCGGCAGCCAGCCGGGCCGCTGCCGCTTCGAGCGAAGCCTGGTTCGACGGTTCGGCATCTTTCCAGCGCGATGTACGCGCGAAACCTATGCGTGGCGCAGCGACCCTTGCCGTGAAATCCGGCAGCGCCCGGGCGGAAAGCAGGTGAAGCGCCACCGCCACGTCCTCGACAGTGGTGGCAAACAGACCCACCGTGTCCAACGAATCCGATCCCTGCTTCACCCCGGCCCGGTTGATGCTGCCAAAGCTCGGCTTCAGCCCGACCACGCCGCAGAATGCCGCCGGGCGAATGACGGAGCCACCTGTCTGTGTGCCCACAGTGAGCGGCACCATCCGGTCCGCTACTGCTGCTGCCGATCCACTCGAAGAACCGCCGGGAGTATGCGCAGGGTTGTGCGGGTTGCATGTCGCTGGCGGATGCATATTGGCGAACTCGGCGGTCGCCGTCTTGCCGAGGATGATGCATCCGGCTTTGCGCAACAGAGCGACCGCTGCTGCATCCGCCAGCGGCCGGTTACCCGCGTAGATCGGCGAGTTGTGTTCAGTCGGCATGTCGGCTGTATCGAGGATATCCTTGATGCCGACAGGCACCCCATGCAACAGCCCTCGCGAAGGCTGCCGATCGAGCAGGCGTGCATGGGCAAGTGCAGCGTCACCGGCAAGGTGAACCCACGCCTTGATCTCCGGGTCGCGTGCGGCAATGCGCTCGAGGCAGGCCGCGACCAGCGCCTCCGCGGTCAGGCGGCCGGCGCGGATCTCGCGCGCCGCCTCGCAGGCAGACAACTTGTTGGGTGGGGAAAGCATGGCGATACCTAGTATACCGAACCAGCCTACCCGCGCCGCGCCATGAACTGCGGCGCCATCTGCGCAAGCCGCTCGTCGTTGATCCGGCCGCTGCGCGTCATGTAGTCGTAGGCGAGGTCCCACGGCGCAAGCGCCATCTTTTCCGGGAATTTCTCGTACCAGTAGGAGGAACGGTTCGCCGCCGCGTGCAGTTTCTCCACTACGGGCCGGCGATCCCTCTCGAAAGCGACCAAGGCACGCTGCACGTCGTCGCCCGCCTCGCCGAAAGCGCGATCGAGCGCGATGGCATCCTCAAAGGCGAGGCGCGTGCCCGACCCGATCGAAAAGTGCATGGTGCGCAAAGCATCCCCGATCAGCACCACATTCCCGACGCTCCAGTTCCTGTTTGAGAGCAGCGGGAACTGCCGCCAGACCGACTTGTTCGATACCAGCCCGTGCCCACCGAGGTCGGGCTCGAAGACACGCTCGCAGTAGGCGCGTGACGCCGCATCGTCCATTCGGTCGAGCCCCGCCCTGTGCCAGGTAGCGGCATCGCATTCCACGAGGAACGTACTCATGTCCGGAGCGTATCGGTAATGATGGGCAACAAAAGAGCCGTGTTCATTCTCTCGAAACGTCAGCGTCAGGCAATCAAAGACCTGAGAAGTGCCGTACCAAGCGAAGCGATTGTCGAGCCATTCGATCGACGGATTGAAGCGCTCCTCGAGGGACCGGCGCACCAGAGAATTCAGCCCGTCCGCACCAACGATTAGGTCGACCCCGGCCACCGCGTCGAGCGAGCCCACCACGCGACCAAACTCCAGGCGCACCCCTGCCTCACGGCACTGGTCCTGCAGGAAGCGATTGAGCTGCTGGCGGCCGATGGCGGAAAAGCCGTTGCCGTCGATGTCCACTTTCTCATCGCGATGGACGATCCGCTGCATCGGCCAGGCCTCCATGCGCGCGGACAACTGTTCGAGAAGTTGCGGCGCATCACGCTCGAGGAAGGCGAGCGCCCCTTGTGAGAAAACCACCCCGAACCCGAAGGTCGCGTCCGCCGGATTCTGCTCGATCACGTGGACGTCCCATCCGGGATTCCGGTGCTTGGCAAGCAGCGAAAACAGCAGGCCGGCAGGCCCGGCGCCCAGGACGGCGACCCTCATCGGGCTATTCCAGCTGGATCTTTGCCGCGTCTATGACCCGATTCCACCTGTCAGTCTCCGATGCAATGAAGCGCGCTGCTTGCGCGGGCGTGTTCAGCACAAGGCCGATGCCCTGCGCCCGGAGCTCTTCACCCACTTCGAGCGAGGAGAGCGCCCGCTTGAGGTCAGACTGTAGCTTTTCCGTGAGGCTTGCGGGCAATCCGCGCGGCAATCCGCCCGAGAACATCAGTCGCCCCGCCCGGCGGGAACGGCACCACCAGCCGGATGGGACTGGAGGGGTAGTCGACCTGAGCGAAGGCCGCGCTGGCGGACAGTATCGCGGCAAAGAACAGCAGCATTCTCCCTGCTCTCATTTCCAGCTCATCAAGACGTCGTCCCAGTTGGGGCATTCACGCACCTCGATGCCGTTCTTTTTCGCTGCGTTGGCCAGGCTCTCTACCAGCCCCGGCCCGCAGCGGTATTCGGTGACCCGCGCCATGTCGTCGAGGAACTGGTCTTCGGTGTAGGTGCCGAAGTCGGTGCGTTCGATTTCCTCGGGGGGAGAGGTCCTGGATCGGGCGCTTCAAATCCTCGACCCCGTTGTAGGCCACGCGCATGAGGCCCGCGGTGAAGCGCGAGTTGCCGCCGCCGATCACAACCACATCATAGGCATTGCTCATATCTGCTCCGCTTCAGATCCAGCCACCGTTCGCACGCACCACCTGCCCGGTCATCCAGCTCGATTCCGGACCGGCCAGGAACGCAACGACGCTGGCCACCTCCTCGGGCTTGCCCACGCGGTTGAGCGGCGAAAATCCCGCCGAAAACTGCAGCTGCGCCTCGCTCTTGCCCTTGCGGAACAGCGCCGTGTCGATCGGGCCCGGCGCCACCGCATTCACGGTGATGCGCTTTCCGGCAAGCTCCCGCGCCAGGACACGCGTCAACCCCTCCACCGCGGCTTTGCTCGCCGCATACGCGCCAAAGCCGGGCCGTGCGGTCAGGCTCAGCGTAGTCGCGATGCTGACGATCCGGCCGTCCTCCGCGAGGCGCTTGGCGGCTTCGCGCATCACGAGGAACACACCCTTGGCGTTGACCTGCATGACGCGGTCGAAATCGGCTTCCGACGTATCCGCGATCGGGGCCGCGGCCACGTTTATGCCCGCGTTGTTCACGACCACGTCGATCCGCCCGAACGCGGCCTGGACTGCGTCGAACAGGGCCTTTACGCCCGCGGCGTCGGCGACGTTCGCGCTGAATGCCTTCGCCTTGCCACCGGCCGCTTCGATGCGGCGCACGGTCTCGGCCGCGCCTGCAGCATCCTCTCCGTAGTGGACCGCGATGGAAGCGCCGTCGGCGGCAAGCCTCTCGGCTATCGTCTGCCCGATCCCTTTGGACGCGCCCGTAACCAGCGCCACTTTGCCGCGATTGTCAGCTTTCACTCTGTACCTCTCAGTTGGAAATCATTTCGTGGGGCCGGTCACAGCCAAAGGATCTTCTTGCGGTAGTCGAGGTCGGTCAGCAGGGGCTCGGCGGGCCCCTGATGGAAGACAGCGCCGCGCTCGAGCGCGAAGACGCGGTCGGCGAGCGCCAGCACCAGGTCGAGGTTGTGCTCCACGATGACGATCGACGTTTCCCCGCGCAGCCGGTCGAACACGGTGAACAGTTCCTGCACGATGGAAGGGGCCAGGCCCTCGAAAGGCTCGTCGAGCAACAGCAGCTTCACGTTGCCCGACAACGCCCGCGCCACCGCCACCATCTGCTGCTCTCCGCCGGAGAGGTAGTCCGCGGCGACGTTCATGCGCGCCTTGAGGCGCGGGAAGAACTCGAGGATCTTCTCCTCGCTCCAGACCGTGCCCTGGCTGCCGTCGGTCTTGCGCGCAAGGCGCCCGAGCGAAAGGTTCTCGGCCACCGTCATCCCGGCGAACAGGCCGCGGCCCTGCGGCACGTACCCGACGCCAAGGCGTGCGATGTCGGGCGCCGGCAACCCGGCGATGTTGCGGCCGTCATACTCGATCGTGCCCGAAGCCGGCGCAAGCAACCCCGCGAGCGCCTTGAGCAGCGTGGATTTGCCGGCCCCGTTGCGGCCGAGAAGCGCCACAATCTCGCCGTCGCGAACGTCCAGCGTCGCGTCGTTCAGGATGTGGCTCTTGCCGTAAAAGGCGTTGACTTTCTCGAAGCGCAGCAATTGCGCGCGGTCGCGCGCTTCGCCCGCGACGCGCCCCGTCACAGGTGGCGTGCCAGTGCCGGTGTAGACCTCCTGGACGCGAGCGTCATTGCGCACCGCATCGGGGGTGCCCGCCATCAGCACTTCGCCCTGGTTCATGACGGTGACGATCTGAGAAAAGCCCAGCACACGGTCGATGTCGTGTTCGACGATCAGCACGGGAATGGCGTTTGCGACGGACTTGATCAAGTTCGATACCCGCTCGCGCTCCGCGGCGGCCAGGCCGGCCAGCGGCTCGTCTAGGAGCAGCACCTTGGGCTTGGAGCCGAGCGCAATGCCCAGGTCCACCAGCCTCTGGCCGCCGTAGGAGAGGTCGCCGCCTGGGATCTCCTCTATGCCTTCGAGCCCGAGGAAGCGCACGAGTTCCGCCGTCTCGGCATTCACCTCGGCATAGCTGTCGGCATCGCGCCACAGGTTAAAGCGCCCGGGGTCGCGCGCCTGCAGAGAGAGGCGCAGGTTTTCGTGGATCGACAGGCCGCGGAACAGGTTGGTAATCTGGAATGAGCGCGCCACGCCGCGCTCGCAGATGCGGTGCGTCGCCAAGCCCTGGATCGCCTCGCCGTGCAGCCGCACCGTGCCCTGGTTCGGCGGGAACAACCCGGAGACGATATTGAACAGCGTGGTCTTGCCGGCGCCGTTCGGGCCGATCAACGCATGGATCTGGCCGGCCTCGATGCGCAGGCTGGCATTCGATACGGCCTGTATGCCGCCGAAATGCCTGGACACGCCGTCGACTTCGAGCAGCGTGCCCGTCTGCACAGGGGGCCGCAGGAACGCGGGCAAGGGCAGCCCCTCGATGATCTTGCGCGCGCTCATCGCCGCCGCCTCCTCGAGCGGCCGCTTCCAGCGCCGCATCAACTGGGCCCAGATGCCGATCAGCCCGCCGGGCGAGTACATCACGAAACCGACGAACACCAGCCCGAACCAGAACAGCCAGTTGGAACTCCAGATCGAAAGCAGCTCGCGAAACAGGACGAAGAACACCGAACCCAGGGCCGGCCCGAGGATGCTGTGCATGCCGCCTATGACCACGATGGCAAGCATTTCGCCCGAGAATGCCACCGACACTGCGTCGGCTGACACGAGGAAGTGCAGGAACCCGAGCAGCGCGCCGGCCAGTCCCGTGACCATCGCCGAGATCACGAATGCGACCAGCCGGTAGCGGTCCACGGGATAGCCCTGGAAAGTCGCGCGCACCTGGTTCTCGCGAATCGCCACGAGCACATGCCCGAAGGGCGAGCGCGCGACGCGCAGCAGCACGTAGAACACGCCGAACCCGATCGTGGCGCACAGGATGTAGTAGGTGACCGAGTCGCCGAAATCGAGCGGCCCGTAGCCGCCGCGCACGAGGCCGCCCAGCCCGTCCTCCCCGCCGGTGACCTCGGTCCAGCGAAAGCAGATCGCGTAGGTCAGCGCGGCGAGCGCAAGGGTCAGCAGCGAGAAATAGACGCCGCGCCGGCGCAGGATCAGCGCGCCCACCACGGCCGACAGCAGGGCAACGAACACGACCGAAAAAAGCAGCGGCAGCAGGAGCTGCCCGTGCAGCCAGTGCTTCTGCGCGAGCGCCGCGGCATAGGCGCCGATCCCGAACCATGCGCCGTGGCCGAATGAGACGAGGCCGGTGTAGCCGACCAGCAGGTTGAGCCCCATGGCCGCCATGGCGAAGATGATCATGGCGCTGGCGTTGTCCAGGGTCAGGCCGAGCAGCCGCATGGCCGCCGGAAGCGCGACGAGGCCCGCCAGCGCGATCAGCAGCGGGCGGTATTTCGAGTGCGCGCCGGGTTCGTTCATGTGCAGCGGCTCATTCGAATTTCTCGATGCGCTCGCCGAGCAGCCCGCGGGGACGGAACATGAGCACCAGGAACATGAGCACGTACATCGAAGCCTCTCCCGCGGCCGGGGCGAAATGGATCGTGATGCCGCGCACCACGCCTACGAGCAGCGCGGCCAGCACCACGCCCCAGAAGCTGCCGAGGCCGCCGATCACGACCACCACGAACGCGACCGTGATGATCTCCGCGCCCATGGCCGGGTGCACGATCGTGATCGGCGCGAACAGCGCGCCACCGAGCGCCGCCATGCCCACGCCGAGGACCACGATCACAGTCATGTAGGGTTGCAGGCGGATCCCCAGCGCGGCGACCATGTCGGGCCTCTGGATGCCGGCGCGCACCACGCGCCCGAACGAGGTCTTGTGCAGCAACAGCCAGATGGCAGCGAGCACGGCCGCGACCACGGCGAGCAGCAGCAGGCGATAGCGCGAGAACATGAAGTCGCCCAGCATGAGCTGGCCCTTGAACCCGGGCGGCATGGATGCGGACAGCGGCGCGGCGCCCCAGAGCATGCGGATCAATTGTTCGGCCACCATCGCAAGGCCGAAGGTCACGAGGAGGCTCAGGATCGGGTCGGAGGTATAGAAGCGGCGCAGCAGGAACCGCTCGAACAGGATTCCAAAGCCCCCCACGGCTACCGGGGAGAGGACGACGGCGGGGCCGAACCCCGTGTGCTTCGCGATTTCGAGCGACACGTACGCGCCGAGCGCATAGAACGCGCCGTGCGCGAGGTTGACCACCCCGCCCACGCTGAAGATCAGCGACAGGCCGAGCGCGATCAGGAGGTAGTAGCCCCCGAGCACGAGGCCGTTGACGACCTGCTCGAGCAGGAACAGGAGTTGCACGATCAGTACCGGGATGCAGAGCGACGCGGCGGCGCGCCGGCAACCATTCCAGGCGCCGCCGTTTGCGACCCGCTCAGAACACGCAGGAGTTCTGCTCCTTGGGCGGGTTGATGATCTCCAACGACTGGTTCGCCGCAGGCACCGCGGCACCGAACGCGAGGAAGTCCTGCTTGTCCTTCGCCTGGCCCTTGGGCTTGACGGTGAACGGGTAGGCTTCCTGGACCAGTTGGTGGTCCCACGAGCGGAAATACCCCTTGCGCGCCTTGAGCAGATCGAACTCCGCCTGGGTCTCGAAATACGCAATCAGCTTTTCGGTGTCGGTGGATTTGGTCGCGTTGATGGCCTGCGCCAGGATCTTGAGCGAGACGTATTCGATCCACGCGTGGTTCTCGGGCCGCTTGCCGTGCTTTTTCATGAACGCAGCCACAAAGGCTTTCGAGCCGGGCACGTCGAGGTCGTGATGCCAGACCGTCGGCCAGATCCCGCCCAGGTTGCCGTCGCCCGCCGCCCACGCGTCCGCGGTGTTCAGGTTGAACCCCACGACCGGGTAGGGCAGGCCGAACTCGGCGTATTGCTTGACGAAGTTCGTGACCTGGTTGCCGCCCAGGTTCGTCGACACCACGTCGGGCCTGGCCTGGCGGATCTTCAGCAGGTAGGGGCTGAAGTCGGTGGCATCTGTTGGTATCAGTTCATCGCCGATCAGGCTGCCCTGGTTGGCGGCGAAGAAAGACTTGGCCGCTTTCGACAGGTCGTGCCCGAACAGGTAGTCGGAAGTCAGGCTGAAGAACTTCTTGCCCTTCACCAGATTGTCACGCATCAGGGCCTGGCCCACCGCGTTGACCATCACGGTCACCGGGATGTCGACGTGGAAGGTGTAGCGGTTGCAGTCCTTGCCGCGCAGGACGTCGGAACGCGCGCCCACACTCATGAACAGGCGCTTGTTGCGCGCCGCCACCTGCATGATCGTCTTGGCCGACGCGGAGTTGATCTCGCCGAACAACAGGGTGGCGCCGTCGCGCTCGAGCATGCGCTGCGCCTTGGTCGCGGCCGTGGCCGGGTTGACCGAGTCCTCCGACATCACTTCGATCTGCCGTCCCATCACGCCGCCGGCCTTGTTGATCTCTTCCTCCGCCATCCTCATGCCGAGCACGGCGTACTCGCCGAGCGCGCCGAGAAAGCCCGTGAGGGGCGTGAGGTGCCCGATCTTGATCTTGTCCGACTGCCCCAGCACGATCGCCGGAAAACCGAGGGCCAGCGCGCCTGCGGCGCCGGCCTTGAGTGCAGTCCTGCGGGATATGTTTCCCTTCTTGGTGTCTCCGTTCATTTCGACTCCTCCTCTAAGCTGTGGATGCTCCTGAACCCGCCGATTACGCAATGTTTCGCAATGCCGCAATTCAATTCACAGTATCGAATAAACCCACCGGACGCACAAGGCGCGCCGGCATTCGATTGCCAATTTCGACCGTGTGTTACGGACGGATGCCGAGCGATTTCGTAAGCCCGGAATAGACCTCGAACTGCTCGCGCGCGAATCGCTCCGTATCTGCCGGCGAACGGACCGCAGGGACGCCGCCAAATTTGGTGTTGCCGTCGACCCAGCCCTGATCCTGGGCCACGCTCCGCATGATTTTGGTCCATTTCTCTATCAGGGCCGGCGCCATACCGGGCGGTCCGTACAACGCGCTCCAGCCAACAACCTTCTCGAGATCCGCATAGCCCTGCTCCCGTGCTGTCGGCACGTCGGGGAACTCCTTCATGCGCTCGGGCATGAACACCGCCAGGCCGCGTAGCCTGCCCGAGCGCACGGGATTCACGAGCGCAGTGGTGCTGGCGCAGTGGAAATTGACCTGGCCGCCGAGCATGGCGACCACCACGTCCTGGTCGCTCTTGTAAGGCACATTGACCGCCGCGTCGCGGCCGAGGCCGGCGAGGGAGAACAGCAACTGCGTCGCCATGTAAGGCAGCGAGCCTTCGCCTGAGGACGAATAGTTCAGCTTGCCCGGATTGCGCTTCATGTACTCGACCAGTTCCGCGAGCGAGCGGGCAGGTTCCTCCGCGCGCACGACGCAGGCAGTGGGATTGAGCTCGAGCACCGAGAGGAACGTGAAGTCGTTCCATTTGTAAGGCGTGGCCGGATCAATGGCCGGAAGCGCCGCCTGTGCGCCCACCCGGGCAATGAGCAGGGTATAGCCGTCGGGCGCGGCGTTGCGCACCTGCTGGGAGCCCAGCGCGCCTTGCGCACCGGGGCGATTCATCACAATGATCTTCTGCCCGAGAGCCTTGTCGGCATGGAAGGCAAGGTTGCGGGCCGCGAGGTCGGTGGGCCCCCCTGCCGCATATGGAACCATCAGTGTGACCGGCCGGTCCGGATACTGCGCCCAGAGCGGAAAGGATGCGGATGCCAGGACAACCATTCCGGCACGCCAGACTGCATGCATCATTTCCTTCACGAGTCGCTCCTTTGCGGTATGCACCAACTGCATCGCGTATCGCGGAAAATTATCCCACAATATCGTTGAATACTTTATATTGTGAAAACTATAAGAGAGGCGCTCGTCACCCAATTCGAAGCGCCGACGAAGGAGACAAGGATGAAAATTCTGCGCCCTTTGCTGTGCGCCGCACTATGCGCACTCGGCGGATTAGCCCAGGCCCAGCCCTACCCGTCCAAGCCGGTAAAGCTGGTGGTCGCCTATCCTCCCGGAGGCGTGGTCGACATCGTGGCGCGGACCATCGCCGGCCCGCTCGGCACCGCACTCAAGGAATCGGTGGTCGTGGAGAACCGCAGCGGGGCGGGCGGTTTTGTCGGGCACGCCTCGGTGGCCAAGTCCGCCCCGGACGGTTACACGCTGCTGCTCTCCGCCGCCGGGCCGTTGGTCAGCACAAAGATGTACAAGAGCGTCCCCTATGACCCGGTCAACGACTTCACGGGGATCGCCATGGTCGGGGAAACCGACGTCCTGCTTGTGGCATCCACACCATTCCAGGCGCGCTCCCTCGCGCAGCTGGTCGAACTGGCGAAGGCCAGTCCGGGCAAGGTCAACCTGTCGATAAATTCCATCGGTTCGTTCCACCACCTGCTCTCCGAATTGTTCATGCTGAGAGCCGGCGTGCAGTTGAACCGCGTACCCTACAAGGGCGCCGGACAGGTCATTCCGGATCTCCTTTCGGGCGTGATCGACGTGCACATGGAAAGCTTCCCCCTAGTCCAGCAGTACATCAAGTCCGGCCGCCTGCATCCCCTCGCGGTTGCGACGGACAGCCGGCTCGAGGCCCTGCCCGATACGCCCACATTCCGCGAGCTCGGTTATACCGACATGACGGGTTCCCCGTGGTACGCGCTGGTCGCGCCGGCCGGGACGCCGAAGGAAATCGTCGACCGGCTCAACCGCGAGACGAACGAACTGCTGCGCCAGCCCGAGGTCAAGGCGCAATTCGCCAAGAGCGGCGTGAAGATCGTTTCGGCGGGCGTGGATGAGACGGGCAAGTTCATTCGCACCGAGATCCAGCGCGTCGGTCGGATCGTGGCCGAAACGGGCGTAAAGGCCAATTGAGCCCCGCCCCCGATCCCACCGGACTGGAAAAGCCATGACCCAGACAGAATCCACCCCTTCACTGCAGGTGTTAGAAAACGACCAGGCCTGGTACGGGCGCGACCTGGCGCGCCGCTCGGACTGGATCTACCACCTCACCCCCAGACAGGTGGATGAGCTCGACCGGGCCGTGCAGTCCTTCGAGTCCGCCGGGATCGAGCTGATCGGGATGAGGAAGGAGCATTTCCCGCTCGACGACCTCGCGCGCACCCTCGCGCAACTGCGCAAGGACATGCTGCACGGCCGGGGATTCTTCCTGATGCGCGGCGTTCCTGTGCATCGGTATGACGCCAGGCAGGCGTCGATCGCGTTCTTCGGCATGGGACACCACCTAGGCGAGCCCGTCTCGCAAAACGGCAAGGGCCACATCCTGGGGCACGTGAAGAACCTCGGCATGGATTTCAAGGACCCGGATACGCGCGGCTACCAGACCAGTGCGCGCCTTGCATACCACACCGACTATTCCGACGTGGTCGGCCTCCTCTGCCTCAAGACGTCGAAGTCCGGAGGCGCTTCCAGCATCGTCAGCTCGACCACGCTCTGGAACGAACTCGTGCACCGCCGTCCCGACCTGGCCGCGGCGCTGGCCATGCCGCTTCACTACACCCGCTGGGGCGAAATTCCCGCCGGACGCCAGCGCTACAGCGAAGTGCCGGTATTCTCCCCGTGCGCGGGCAGGATGATCGGCTTCCTGAACACGCGCATGACCATCATGAAGGCGCAGGCTTTTCCCGAGGTCCCGCGCATCACACCGCAGCAGGTCGAGGCGCTCGACTTCCTGGACGACCTCGAGCACGACTCGGAAATCCACCTGGACATGATGTTCGAGCCGGGTGACATGCAGTTCGTATGCAATCACTTCATCCTG
>Ga0214919_10004162_pt1 | contig 21274 bp, 21 predicted proteins | sample LL1503_MetaG_FD_177994 | JGI IMG/M metagenome (GOLD analysis project Ga0214919, IMG submission 177994) | Freshwater microbial communities from Lake Lanier, Atlanta, Georgia, United States - LL-1503 | ecosystem: Environmental > Aquatic > Freshwater > Lake | place: USA: Georgia | collected... | reverse complement strand
AGTGCAATCCGCGGGATAGTCCACGGGTCAGATTTTCAAGCAGTACTTGTAGATACACCAGGTGTCCACAAACCGAAGACTCTATTAGGGCATCGCCTTAATGCGGTAGTTGACCAAAGCATGGATTCAGTTGATGTAGTAATTATGTGTATTCCTGCCGATGAAACATCAGGTGCTGGAGATATATTCATTGCTGCAGAAATAGCTAAGCACCCGCGAGCTAAAAAGTTTGCAGTTATCACTAAAACAGATTTAATTTCAAAAGAAAAATTAGCCCTACGCCTTGCCGGAATTATGGCTCTTGCACAAGGATTTGTTTGGGATGAAATCATTCCGGTATCGGCAGCGATTCATAATCAAATCAATTTGCTCAATGAACTTATCGGTAAGAACCTACCTAATGGGCCAGAGTATTACCCAGCAGGCACCACAAGCGATCAAGCGATCGAGCAGCTAATTTGTGAATTTATTCGTGAGGCGGCTTTACAAGATGTACGCGAAGAACTGCCACACTCGATCATGGTCACGATTGACGAGTTTGGTGAGCGAGAAGAAAAGGGTTCCCGTCCATTTTATGATGTGCATGCAACAATTCACGTTGAGCGTGATACACAACGGGCGATCTTGCTAGGGCATCAAGGATCTCGCCTTAAAGAGATCGGAATTCGCGCACGAGCAGATATAGAGCGTGCCCTCGTTGCAAAGATTTTCTTGGGTTTACATATTAAGGTTTCAAAAGAGTGGCAGAGAGATCCTAAATTACTTGAACGTTTAGGCTTCGGCGATAACAGCTAACTTAGTTTTACGACTCGCTAGATAAGAACCTAGAAGTACTAATGGCAGACCAACAATGATTCCTAAAGTAATTGGCTCGCCTAAAACAAAGATGCCAAGCACTACTGCTACCGCGGTATTGACATAGGTTGTCAAAGATCCTCGTGCAGCACCTATCTCCTTGATGACAGTAAAGAAGAGCATAAAAGCGATTGCAGTAGAAAAAACTCCCAGTGCAACTAATGCCGCAACTGCATTGAGTGAGACAGAGTTGGAGGGCCACATAGCGATCGCAATCGGCAAATAAAAGAGCGAAGTAATAGCCATCGCCAAACCATTAATTGCGACACCTTCAACATCTGGCAAGTTTGATGTAACCATTAAGACTGCGTAGGCATACATAAGGGCGGCCAAAATACACATCGCAATCGCCTTGGGATTACTGCTACCAGTAATGGATTCAATACCCACCAGCGCCACAATCCCAATGAAGCCAACAACTAAGCCAAATATTCGCTTTGGTTGCCACACGGTGTGATCACCACGAAGTGAAGTAAAAATCGTCGCAAAGATTGGCACAGTTGCAATCAGTAACCCAGCCAAACCAGATGAGATTTCCTTTTCAGCATTTGTAATAAGAATCCAAGGACCGACCATTTCAAGAAATGCATACGGCAATACGTATTTAATTCCTCGTACGGCATCCATAAAGGATCCTTGACGCACTGAAATTGGAATCAAAATCATTGCGCCAATAAAAGTTCGCCCAGCAACAATGAGGGGAGGAGGAATATCGGCGACCGAAACTTTCATAAGCAAGTAGGGAATTCCCCACAGCAGGCCAACAAAGGCAAATTGAATCCAGGATTTACGTGTCATTTATGCAATCACGCGACGGTATAAATCAACTGTTGCTGCAGCAACGTTTGCCCAACCGAACTCTTTAATTGCGCGCGCTCGTCCGGCTGCACCGTACGTTGCAAGAAGCTCTGGTTGCGACATTAAGCGAGTGATTGCTTCAGTTAAGCTGGCTTCAAAGGCTGCCGCATCTCCCGTGTAATCAACTAACTCACCTGTGTGGCCATGGTTAACAACCTCGGGAATTCCACCAACACGTGAAGCAAGTACTGCAGTTTCACACCCCATAGCCTCAAGGTTAACGATGCCGAGGGGCTCATAGACTGAAGGACAGATGAAAAGCTGGGCCTGGGTCAACAAAGCAGTCAGTTCGTGGTGTGGCAGCATCTCTTTAATCCACCAGATGTTCCTTCGCTCTTTTTGAAGTTCAGCGATTAATTCTGCAACTTCTCTTCCAATGCCCTCTTCATCTGGGCTTCCTGCGGCAAGTACTAACCCATACTCTGCCGGAACATTTTTCCATGCCCGTAAGAGATGAGCTAAACCCTTTTGGCGAGTGATGCGTCCAACAAATATCGCGTAAGGAGCGGTAATTCCAAATTTTTCTGCCACCGCTGGATCGGGATGCGGCGCGAATTTATTGGTGTCAACACCATTTCGGATAGTAATAATTTTTTCCGGATCAACGTTTGGATAAGCTGCGATGACATCACTTCGCATTCCATCGCTGACTGCAATAATTGCTGCAGCAGCTTCGTATGCAGTTTTTTCAGCCCACGAAGAAATTGCGTAACCTGCGCCTAATTGTTCAGCTTTCCATGGGCGAAGCGGCTCAAGAGAATGAGCACTGACAATATGTGGGATTGAATACTGCAAAGAAGCGATGTGTCCAGCCATGTTGGCATACCATGTATGTGAATGAACTAAATCAACGTTCGATAAGTGTGTGGCAATTTCAAGATCGGTTACAAGCGCTTGAACTGCTGGATTAGCATCATGAAACTCTTTAGGGGTTGAGTAACCATATGCATCCTCTCTTTTTCCACCAAAGCAGTGAACATCAACTAAGACTCCATTAATTGCGCGAAGTGCTTGCGTTAATTCAACGACATGGACCCCAGCGCCGCCATAAACGGCAGGGGGCCATTCCTTCGTTACGATGCCAACTCTCAGCACAATCCATTTCCCCCTACCCTGCCCAAGAGGTACAGGCTATCGTTAGCACATGGCAAAACTTAAACTTCCACTAGGCATAGTCCTTGCTGGCGGTGAAGGTAAGCGATTAATGCCCTTAACGGCCGATAGAGCTAAACCAGCCGTTCCTTTCGGTGGCTCTTATCGTTTAATAGATTTTGTTCTTTCAAATCTAGTAAATGCAAATATGCTAAAGATTGCTGTTCTGACGCAATACAAGTCGCACTCTCTAGATCGACACATCACGACAACATGGCGCATGTCTGCTTTGCTTGGCAATTACATCACCCCAGTGCCTGCGCAACAACGTTTAGGTCCACGTTGGTATACGGGAAGCGCCGATGCAATTCTGCAAAATTTCAACTTAATTCACGATGAAAACCCTAACCACGTATTGGTCTTTGGTGCTGATCACGTTTATCGCATGGATCCAGGCCAGATGTTTACACAACACGTTGAGACCGGTGCGGGTGTAACGGTTGCTGCAATACGAATGCCACGTTCTGAGGCACATGAGTTTGGAGTTATTGAATTAGCCGATGATGGAATAACAATTAAAGCTTTTCATGAAAAGCCGATTGATCCACCAGCAATGCCTGGGCATCCAGATTTGTGCTTAGTCTCCATGGGTAACTACATCTTTAAGCGGGATGTTATGGAAGAGGCGCTCATTATTGACTCTGAGGATTTAGAGTCACGCCACGATATAGGCACAAATATCATCCCATTTCTGACCAAAGCCGGCGTGGCCAAGGTTTACGATTTTGAGCATAACGTTGTACCAGGTGAAACCGAACGCGATAAAGGGTACTGGCGCGATGTTGGTTCAATCGATGCTTATTACGATGCGCACATGGATTTGGTTTCGGTTCATCCTATTTTTAATCTTTACAACCGTGAATGGCCACTATTAACTAATCCGCCTTCACTTCCTCCTGCAAAATTTAGCGAAGGCGGTGCTGCGCATGATTCAATTGTTGGCGCCGGCACAATAATTTCAGGAGGAATACTGCATAATTCAGTTGTCTCTTACGATGTTTCAGTGGGGAGTGGTTCACTCATTGAAGGTTCTGTCTTAATGCCCTCAGTTCATATTGGAGACAAAGCAATCATTCGCAATGCAATCCTGGATAAAGATGTTTTTGTAGAGCCAGGTGCGCAGATCGGTGTTGATTTAGAACGAGACCGTGAACGTTTCACAATCAGTCCTGGCGGAATAATCGTTGTGGGCAAAGGCGTACGGGTTACCGCTTAAGTTTTCTCGTCTACTCTGACTGGCTTATTTGCTCTACGCCGGCCTTGAGTTGTTGATTAACGAGGTCTGAACGCTAGACTGTGCGAGTCAGCGTTGACCATAAGTAGGGCTTTTTTAGTACTAGCCCTTCTTCATAAAACTTTTCTAAGTGGAGTTGATAATGCGTATTGGTGTGCTTACTGGCGGGGGAGATTGCCCTGGACTAAATGCTGTTATTCGTGCAGTGGTCCGAAAAGGTGTTAGAGAGTACGGTCATGAGTTTGTTGGTTTTCGCGATGGCTGGAAAGGCCCGCTTGAAGGCTTAACAATGCCTTTGACTATTGAAACAACACGGGGCATCTTGCCTCGCGGCGGAACGATTCTTGGATCATCGCGCACAAACCCATTTAAAATCGATGGTGGCGTTGAAAAAATTAAAGAGAATTTAGCTAAGGCTGGAATTGACGCACTCATCGCAATCGGTGGGGAAGATACTTTAGGCGTTGCAACAAAGTTGGATTCGCTGGGAGTTAAAGTAATTGGTGTTCCTAAGACTATTGATAATGATTTGAATAATACTGACTACACGTTTGGTTTCGATACAGCAGTCAATATCGCAGTTGAAGCAATTGATCGCCTGCACACAACAGCTGAATCTCATCACCGTGCCTTAATCGTTGAGGTAATGGGGCGTCATGCTGGTTGGATCGCACTGCACGCAGGCCTTGCAGGTGGAGCGGCATGTATTTTGATTCCTGAGCAGAAGTTCTCACTGGACAAAGTGTGCGATTGGGTTGAGTCTCGATTTAAATCACACTATGCGCCAATCATTGTTATCGCCGAAGGTGCAATTCCTCAAGATGGCGACATGGCTGTCAAAGATCAATCACTGGATGCATTTGGCCATGTGAAGCTAGCTGGAATCGGTGATTGGTTGGCCACACAGATTGAAGCCAAGACTGGCAAAGAGGCGCGCACATCGGTGCTTGGCCACATTCAACGTGGCGGTTCACCAACGGCCTTTGATCGCGTGCTTGCTACTCGATTTGGTTTACAAGCAATTACTGCCGCTCATGAAGGTGATTGGGGAAAAATGGTTGCCCTTCACGGCACCGATATCGTTCGCGTTCCTCTTGCTTCGGCTACCGAAAAGCTAAAGCTAGTTCCACTCGAGCGCTATAAGGAGGCTGAGATTTTCTTTGGTTAATTCCACTACGCGAATCCATTGAACTCTCTACTCTTAATCCTATGAACTCATCACTTGATTCACTCTTCACACCTGGACTAGTTGCAGCTCAACAGCCCAACTGGCCTGGGGGTCCAGACGGTGCGCCAATAAAGGCCGCTGTTTCAGAGTTAAAATCATTTCCCCCGCTTGTTTTTGCGGGCGAATGTGATGATTTGAAAAAACGAATTGCACTTGCAGCAGAGGGAAAAGCTTTTTGGTTACAAGGTGGAGATTGTGCAGAGACTTTTGCTGCAGCAACTGCTGATTCAATTCGTAATCGGATCAAAACTATTTTGCAGATGGCAGCGGTTTTGCAGTATCACTCATCTCTACCGGTTGTAAAAGTTGGACGCATGGCGGGGCAGTTTGCAAAGCCACGTTCTAATGACATGGAAACACGTGGTGATGTAACGCTTCCGGCTTATCGCGGAGATGCAGTCAATGATTTGGAGTTTACTGAAAGTTCAAGAACTCCAGATCCTCATAGACTTGTTCGCGTCTATAACACTTCGGCTGCAACGTTGAACTTAGTTCGTGCATTTACTCAGGGTGGTTTTGCAGATCTTCGCCAAGTTCATGAATGGAATAAAGGCTTCATTCGTGATTCATCCGTAGGTGTTCGCTATGAACAAATGGCTAATGAAATTGGTCGCGCACTGGCCTTTATGAAATCTGCTGGTGTAGATCCTGAGTCATTTAAATCTGTAGATTTCTTCTCAAGCCACGAAGCGCTCATTTTGGAGTACGAAAAGGCTCTCACTCGCATAGATTCAAGAACCGGCAATCCATACGATGTATCTGGGCATTTTATTTGGATTGGCGAACGTACACGTCAATTAGATGGTGCCCACATTGATTTCGCAGCAAAGGTTCGCAATCCTATTGGTGTAAAGCTTGGGCCTAAGTCAACCGTTGACGATGCACTTGCATTAATCGATAAGTTAGATCCAGAACGCGAGCCGGGTCGATTAACTTTCATTACGCGAATGGGTGCTGGAAAGATTCGTGAAGCACTACCCGCACTAGTTGATGGAGTAACTAAATCTGGCGCTAAAGTCTTGTGGGTCTGCGATCCGATGCATGGCAATACATATGAGGCACCAACGGGATATAAGACTCGCAGTTTTGATGATGTTATGGATGAAGTGAAGGGCTTCTTTGAGGTTCACAAAGCGATCGGAACGCATCCAGGTGGAGTTCATATTGAACTTACCGGCGATGATGTCACCGAATGCGTCGGTGGTGGCGAGAAGATTTCCCACGAGGACTTGTCTACGCGCTATGAGAGCGCCTGTGATCCGCGCCTTAACCATGCCCAGTCACTTGAGTTGGCATTTTTAGTTGCCGAGATGTTGCGTGACCGCTAATTTAGGTGTGTGCCGCTACTTGTAACTTCGCTTAAGACCCCAGTCGGTACCTTAAATTTATTAGCTGATGACCAGATTCTCATTGGGGCAAATCTTTCTTCGATTTCAGCCTTCAATGTAAATACAGAGCTTAAAAGCGTTAAGAATATTCCGGTAATTTCTCAACTGATTAGTGATTACTTCGATGGAGATTTAAGCGCTATTAATGCGATTAAAGTTCGTCAGCCCGGAGCATCATTTTCACAAGCGGCATGGAAGGCGATGCGCAAAGTGAGTGCAGGCAAAGTTATTTCTTATTCAGATTTAGCCGATAAGGCTGGTTCATCTGCAGCAGTACGAGCAGCTGGAAGTGCATGTGCAAATAATGCAATTATGTTAGTAGTACCCTGCCATAGAATTGTAAAAACTGGTGGCGCATTGGGCAATTATGCTTACGGAGTTGATAAAAAAGAGTGGCTATTAAGCCACGAGGGTTTTCTTTAGAATCTCAACTGCTTCGGCGCACTGAACATCATCAAAATCCATGTGCGTAACCAAACGCGCATATTTTGGTCCCAGAGCGCTAATCCATAATCCTTTTTCGCGACATCGAGTTGCAAGCTCTGCAGCAGTAATCGGAAGATGCGCAAGATCTAGACCAACAATATTTGTCTGTACACCTGCTGGATCAATTAAGGATGGATCTATGGCCGCAATAGCAACTGCTAACTCTTTTGCACGACGGTGATCATCGGCTAATCGTTGAATATTATTATCGAGGGCAAAGTGCCCTGCAGCCGCTAAGACTCCTATTTGTCGCATTCCTGCGCCATAGCGTTTGCGCCAGATACGAGCATTGGAAACGCGCTCTTTAGTTGAGAGCATGATTGAGCCAACAGGTGCACCAAGGCCTTTAGAAAGACAGACACTTATTGTGTCAAAGTACTTTCCGTACTCTAAAAAGGAAACTCCACTTGCGATATGTGCATTCCAAATTCGCGCGCCATCTAAGTGAAGAGCTAGACCTTGTGCATCTGCGCCAATACGAAGTGCTGCAATTTCTGTGATTGGTTGCACAGTTCCGCCGCCAAAATTATGGGTGTTTTCAACGGCAATAGCCGTTGTTGATACCAGATATGGACCTGAATCTGGTCGAGCAATCTCGAGTGGATCGCTTGCCTTCAATAATCCTTGTACTGCTGGCCATGTTCGAGTTGTAATTCCGCTAAAGACTGCAGCGGCACCTAGTTCGGCACGCACAATATGTGAATGTGTTTCTGCAATTAACTCTTCACCGGGTGCAACTAACATTCGAATGGCCAGTTGATTTGCTAAAGAGCCAGTCGGAGTAAAAACTCCGGCCTCTTTACCGAACATGGCGGCAACGCGCTCCTCAAGAGAGTTCACGGTTGGATCATCACCATAAACATCATCGCCAACAGGAGCGCTAGCAATTGCCTCTCGCATTGCAGTAGAAGGTCTGGTGACGGTATCGGATCTCAGGTCTATTGCCATGGTAAGAGCCTACTTCTCCTCTTTCATAACAATCAAATACATCGCAGTCACAACCATCACGCCGCCGATTGAGCTCTGCAGTGTCATGCTTTCTCCACCAAAGAGAATTGCAAATATCGCAGCGAAAACAACTTCCATAGTCAAGATGACAGCGACCTTGATTGCGCTCATATGTGCCTGTGACCACGTTTGAACTATGAACGCTATTGCAGTGGCAAAGACTGAAGTAAAGACAACTACTGTCCAGACGCCAATATCTGGGGGAGGTGCATAACCATCAGGAATTGATGCAAGGCCAGAGAGAAGTGCGCACATTGCTAATTGAACGACGGTCATTGCATATGTATCTCGACCAGAGCTCCACTTGCTCAGTGCGATAATGTGAAGTGCGTAAAAAATTGCGCTAATGAAAGTTAGAAACTCACCCATGCCAATTGAAAAACCATGGATAGACAAAAGCCCTAATCCAGTTGTTGCCATGGCAACACACATCCAGGTGTAGGCGCTGACTTTTTGGCGCAAGATGACCGATGCAAAAAGCGGCGTTAAAACTATATAGAGACCGGTAACGAATCCAGTAATAGCTGCGCCGGTTCGAGCAAGACCTAAAGTTTGAAAAATATAACCGAAGCCGAGAAATACCCCGGCAGCTAATGCCCGTAAAACAAGATCTTTAGTCATTAACTTAAGGACTTGGGGTCGAATAAGAATCATAACAATGACAGCTAATGAGAATCGAGTAAAGAGAAAGTTATTGACGCTTTGACGTTGGATTGCATCTTTCATCACAACAAATGCGAAGCCCCACGCCATAGATACCGTTAAAAGGGCCAGTGGGGCCATTTTTAACTTCAATTGATGTTTGGCTGTGGTCATTTCTTATCGCGCAGTTTTTTCAGAAGTGCAACTTCAACAGTGTGTTTTTCCTCCATGCCAGGAGTCTCTAAAACTAATGGCACATTAGCCACGGCTGGGTGTGCTAATAATTCTGCAAATGCGTCAACACCAATATGACCATCACCGATATTTTGGTGACGATCTTTAAGTGCGCCACATACATCCATGGAGTCGTTAGCGTGGATTAATTTGAAGCGCTCAACTCCAGCGATTTGGATGAGCAGATCTATTGTCGCAGTCATCCCGCCTTTAACGGCGATGTCATGGCCTGCAGCAAAAACGTGACAGGTGTCTAAACAAATACCAACTTTTGGGTGGTACTCCAACGCTTTGAGATAGTTTTCAAGATCATCAAGTTTTTTGACGAGTGATTGGCCCTGACCGGCAGTTGGTTCTAATAATAAGAAAGGCGCATCATCTCCTAAGGCATTAAGAATTGGCATCATGCCTTCATGTATCTGTTTCCACGCTTTGTCCACGTGGGTTGTATCAACGGCAGAACCAGTGTGTATGACTACGCCCAGTGCGCCAATATCACGTGCGCGTCCTAAGGAGTACGAAGTGGAGGCAAGAGAGTTTAGGTATGTGGCTTCAGTCGGTGAACCTAAGTTGATGAGAAAAGGCGCATGAACATAGGTTTCAATATCTAATTCTGCTGCCTTCACCTTAAAAGCTTCATCTAAATCAGGTTTTGACGGCGGCATTGCCCACATGCGAGGACTGGAAGCAAATACTTGGATTACTTCAGCACCAGTTGTTACCGCGTACTCAATAGAGCGTTTAGCCATTCCACCGGTGGTCGGAGTGTGTGCACCAATACGGGGCTTAGCTGCAGGCATTGGCTTACCCTACGGTAATTGTGACGGTACTGCCACGTTTAACTTTACTTCCAACTTTTGGCGAAATATTTGTTACTTTTTTAAGCTTTTTCGAACCTAATTTCTTGACATTAACTTTGAGCTCTAAGTCTTTTAGTGCTCGGACCGCCTTGACCTCTTCGATTGAAAAGATATTTGGGATATAGACATATTGAGAGCCCTTAGATACGACCAGGACAATCTTTGCACCCTTAGCAATTGCGGCATCTCCTGCAGGGGATTGCGAGATTACTGCACCAGCAAGCACCTTTTCATCGAATGCGAAAGTGCTTTGAACATTAAATCCTGCGCTCGTTAATTCATTTAATGCTTGTTCTCCGCTTTTGCCAACGTAGGAGATAACAGGGATTGTTTCAACTCCTTTACTGACCACAATATTTACTACTGAATCACGCTTTACCTGTGAACCTGCGTCAGGTGTTGAAGTTATTACAAAACCTTTAGGGATATTAGTGTTGAACTCTTCGATTACTTTTCCAAAAGCAAGTGGATATTTTCCAATGGTACTCTTTGCTGCCGCAGGAGTCATGCCTTTCAGGGTAGGGATGATGTATCGCTCTGGACCCTTTGAAATAATTAATGTTACAGAACCACCACTATCAATTCGTCCGCCACCGGGAGGAATTGATTCGATAATAATTCCCTTGGCTATGTCTTCATCAAAACGTTTTTCAACCAAGACATTTGTTATACCCAGTGGATTAAAGGCTGTCAGAGCTTCGTTATAACTTCCACCCACAGTAGAAGGCACAACAATTCGTGAACCTGGGCCAATTAATGTGTACCAGCCACCAAAACCAAGGACAATTGCCAGAACTACTGCAACTTTGCGATTTCGGCGTACTCGTTTACTGGATTTATGCTTCTTTTCCTCAGATCGCTTAAGTGTTTTTGTATCCTCAATTACTTCAGTTGTTTTCTCAATCACCTCTTCAACGATTTTCTTTACTTTCCCACGGGGTTTTTCACGTATGGGCTCCACAGGTAAATCTAAATCAAGCTTGAGTTGATTCTTCTTGGGATCAAGATCGATTGAGATTGCCTCAAGAGAGGCTAAAAATTCGCCAGCATTTCGTGGGCGCTTATCAGGATCACGATCAGTTGCCTGAGAAATCAAAGAATCCAGGGCCTCTGGAATTTCTTTGCGTTTTGATCGAAGTGCAGGAATATCTTGATTTACATGCATGTATGCGATTTGAATAGGGGAGTCACCAATAAAAGGCTTTTCGCCCGTTAACATTTCGAATGCAACGATTCCAACCGCATAGACATCGCTTCTAGAATCTGCAATTCCCCGCTGAACTTGCTCGGGAGATAAGTATGAAACCGAACCAAGAATTACGCTGGATTCGGCTGTCATCGTTGAACCGATTAATTCTCCGCGAGCAAGACCAAAGTCGGCAATCTTAATCCTGCCCTCTTTAGAGATCAGAATATTTTCCGGCTTAATATCTCTATGAACAATACCCAAGGCATGAGCTGCAGAGAGAGCACTAAGAATCGGGGTCAAATAATTTATCGCATCCTTTATTTCAAAGCGGCCACGCTCATTCAGGTACTCTCGAAGCGTATGACCTTCAATTAACTCCATTACCAAGAAAACTGCAGGTATCCCGTTTTGATTCCATCCCTGATCTTGTACCGCAACAATATTTGGATGCGAAAGAGCTGCAGCAGCTTTAGCCTCACGAATGAAGCGACTAACGAATGCGTCATCTTGGGCTAGATGCGGATGCATTATTTTGACTGCAACTTTTCGATCTAGTCGAGTATCTAAAGCTTCATAAATTGAAGCCATTCCACCATTGGCAATCTGACGAATCAATTGATAGCGGTTATCAATGATTTCTCCCGTTAGATCTGACATATGATGGATTTTAGGGCTTATCGCCTCATGAACTTTGAATGTGTTGCGCGTTTTCGCGTGTCTTATCTCGCACAAAATGGATTTCTTGATCGAGTTGCCATTGGTGCATAAAAACTTCAATTTCGTGACCGTCGCGGGCTAAAACACGTTCGAGACCAATAGCTGGTTCGATATCCAACCAGTACGTTATGGCGTCTGCATCCCGAACTATTTTTTGTGCAGCACCCACTCCTTCAAGAATGAGGACATCACTGGGTTGAATTCTTTGAACCCCATCGAATTTCATGGAGCTCCAATCGAATATCTCAATTTCAAAAACACTACCAAGTCTGTATTGCCGCACTATCTGACCCAATTTTTGGCTCAGTTCATCACCGAGAGCATCAGTCCAACCGTTGTAAAGGTCATCCATATGAATCACAGTCACTGATTGATTGGTGGAATGTTCTTCAAGCAATTTCGCAGCTAGGGTAGTTTTACCTGCCCCAGCTGGACCATCAATTGCTATAAGCGTCATGCCAACGCTTCCAACCGAGAAGAGCAATCACAGTAAAAGCAGCATATAAAACTGCGGTGAACCAATATCCCAGCGCAGCATATTCAATTGTTCCGGCTGCATCGACAATGAGCCAGAGAATCCACGACTCAACTTTTTCATAGACCATCAATATTTGAGCAACAAGGCTTCCAATGAGTAAAAATGCATCTGACCACGTTGCTGCGGCTCCAATATGTGAGAGCAATGGAGTGAGAGAAATTACTGCGACTAATGTTCCAAGTGCGCAATACATCCCCGCCCGATTTGTCAGTGATCCTGGAACTGCACCAGTTGGAGCCCAACCACGCCAACCCCATATGGCGGCAACAATGAAAACTATTTGCAGCACTGCGCTGGCGAATAGATCGACTTGATAAAAGAAAACCATGTAGAGCGCGCTACTCAAAGCCCACCACGGCCATGTTATTCGCTTACCGGTTGTACCAAGCCATACGCCAACAAATGACGTAACCGCTGAGATTAATTCGAGATAGGAAACTTCATAACCCCAGGCTGTAAAAACGATGGATGACATTTATGGTCCTTTCCGCGTCCGCATTATCGGACGGGTCAATCGGTCGGTTTGAATCTCAAACCCTCTCAGCCTTCAGCGGCTCCCGTAGTTCCTAGAGTAGCGTTATCTCGTGCAAAAGTATGGGTATATGGCGATGATTGTCTTCACAGTTATCGGTTCATTTTGGCTGGAAGTTTTCTTGAAAGTTCACGTACTCAGGCAGTTCAAGCGAATGGTCACAGCAATTATCCCCGTAGCCTTTCTCTTTATCGCATGGGATGCATATGCAATTTCGCGTGGCCACTGGTTTTTCGATAAAGATCAGATTCTTGGAATCTATGGTCCGTGGAGTATTCCACTAGAGGAGTACTTGTTCTTCATTATCGTACCGATGGCAGCTCTGATGACAATTGAAGCAGTTCGTAAAACTAAGAAGGACTGGCCACTATGAGCTATACACAATTGGCCATAGTTGCAGTTGTTATCGCCATAAGTTTCGATCTTTTTCTCTTCACTACGAAACTGCTCAAGCGAAAAGTATTTTGGTCGTCCTATGCGATTATTCTAGGCTTCCAACTACTTACTAACTGGTGGCTGACTTCTCGAAATATAGTCATGTATAGCCCTGATACGATTATTGGAATTCGTATCGCATCTGCTCCATGTGAAGACTTACTTTTTGGCTTTGCCTTAGTTCTTGGAGTGATGTCTAATTGGATACGACAAGACGTTTCACGTAAGCCGAGATAAATACTCTTAATCTGCGTTCAGTTGACGTTTTTGCCCGCTTGTTGAAGATGTCATAACCAATTTTTTCAACTTCATCAACGATTCCACAATAAAGCTCACTTGCGGCCTGGATGCATGGGCGGCTACTGGGGGAGAGTAATTCAATTCCGGGTGTAGCTTCACGTTGCAGTTGCCGTACACGGGCTATTTGAAACTTCAACGCACTCACAATTTGCGGCGTTAATTTGCGCGCTTCCAACATCTCTCTCGTAACTCCATGCTCTGCCAACTCAGTAATTGGTAGATATATTCGGCCTCGATCTAAATCTTCTCCTACATCGCGGATGAAGTTAGCTAATTGAAAGGCAATTCCTAGTTTTTTAGCACATTCGTAAGCGCCGTCATTGAGCACGCCAAGCACAGGCACCATTTCCAAACCAATCACTGCAGCCGAGCCATAAACGTATTCCAATAAATCTTCATACGTTTGGTATTCCTGCACCGTTAGATCCATAGTCATAGAGTGCAGAAATGCTACAAAATGCTCGTGAGGGATTGCGAAAGTATTCACAGTATCGATAAGGGCGCGACCTACGGCATCATTGCTGGATCCGGTTTTCAAATCCCTCAGAATATTCGAACCCCACGTGTTCAAAGCTTCGGCCTTTTCTTGCACACTCAATGTCGACTCTAAGTCATCGACTATTTCATCGGCATAGCGTGCAAAACCATAGAGTGCATGAACAAATTTTCGCTTCGATTTTGGCATTAGCAAGGTAGCTAAGTAATACGTCTTACCGTGCAATGAATTTAATCTTTTGCACTCTGCGTACGAGGCTTCGAGTTGATCCATTTACTTAACTGGACCAACAATGCGTTCGGCAGCCAAACGACCAGAGATTAAAACCATGGGAACGCCAACTCCAGGTTGAGTTCCAGATCCCGCAAATACAACGTTTTCAATTCCCGCTGCCATGTTGCGCGGGCGAAATGGTCCAGTCTGGAAAAATGTGTGTGCACTTGCAAAAGGTGCTCCGCGCTCCATCCCTTGTGCCTGCCAATCAAGCGGTGTCGTTAGGACCTCTGTCTCAATGGCATCTTCGAAGCCGGTGTATCCGCGTTTTTCTAATGTTTGGATCATGTGATCTCGATAGGGTGCGGCCTGTTTCGTCCAGTCGATATCTGCATCCAAGTTAGGTGTTGGAAAGAGTATGTAATAGGAATGTTTTCCAGGTGGAGCCAGAGTTGGATCATCGTGACTAGGGACTGTGACTAAAACGCTGGGATCACTCATCAGCTTCTTTTGTTTGATCAGTTCATCGAAGACGCCATCCCACGACTCACCAAAGTGAATATTGTGATGAGCAGCAAAGTCAAACTTTTTCGATGATCCAACAAGCAAAGTCACGCATGAAGGTGAGTAATTTAAGCGTTTAACAGAAAGCGGTGTCTTGCCCAATAAATCACGCCAAGCAACTGGAAGATCTGGATTAAGCACTACTGCGTCACATTCAATGCGCTGGCCATCTTCGGTCAGAACAGCCTTAGCCCGACCATTTGTAACTTCAATTGTAGACACTGTGGTGCTGTACTTAAATTCGACACCATGCTTGTTCGCAGCGGCCGCCATTGCGCGTGGGACTGCGTGCATTCCACCTTTAGGAAAGAAAACACCATTGACTGAGTCCATGTAAGCAATAACGGCATAAATGGCAAGGGCTTGTTGTGGACTTACTCCTGCATACATTGCTTGAAATGAGTAGACCTTTTGCAGTCGAGGGTCTTTCATAAATTGATTTACCTTGGGTGATAAGCGACGGAAACCACCTATCGCAATTAATCGAGCAAGGTTAGGAGTTAACAAATTCAAAGGGCTATCGATATTTCTATCAATAAAATCATTCATCTCATACTTATACAGTTTTGTAACAAACTCTACGTATTTACGATATCCAGCAGCTTCAGCTGAGCTAACTTTGGCGGCAATTTCAGCCTCCATTTCATGGGTATCTGCATGCACATCGATTTGTGAACCATCGTGATAGAAAGCGCGATACAAAGGGGAGACCGGCATGAGTTCTAGCCAGTCATTCATGTCTTCGCCAACACAACTAAATGCATCTTGAATTAGTGCAGGCATTGTTAAAACTGAAGGACCTGTATCAAAGGCGTAACCTTGATGATTGAGTAAACCATTACGCCCACCAGGAACTGATTCACGTTCTATGACTGTAACTTTTCGTCCAGCACCTGCTAATCGCAGAGCTGCGCTAAGGCCTGCCAGGCCAGCTCCGACAATTACAACGTGATCAGTAGGACCTTTTACACGAGCGACCATTTATGTATTCCTTTTCGTAGCGATTTTTGCCAACTCGGTTAGTAAAGAACGCCCCCTGTCATTGATTTCAGGAGCTTCAATGGCATTCAAGGACTCATTCGTTAAATCATCGATCATTATTTCCAGGGCATCTTTAGCCCCTGACGTTACAATCATGTCTTGCAAAATACTGACACCTCTATCGTCTAGATCTGGCGCACCAAAGTATTTACGACTTGTCTCGCGCATCGCATCTGTTGAGCGCGCATCGGTAAGAGCAATTAAAACCGTCCGCTTACCTTCGCGTAAATCATCTCCCGTAGGCTTTCCAGTCACACTTGAATCTCCAAAAACACCTAACAAGTCATCTCTATATTGGAAAGCTTCCCCGAGCGGTAGTCCGTAGCCAGATAACGTGGACATCAGCTCTGATGATTTCTTCCCCGAAAGTGCAGCACCAATATGTAAGGGGCGCTCGATTGTGTACTTGCCAGATTTATATCGGGCTATCTTTATGGAGCGATCTAAGCTCGTGCTCTTTTGTGTCTGTTCATAAATATCTAGAAATTGTCCGGCCATTAATTCAACACGCATTTCATCATGAATCGGTAGCACATCCCGGACTTGTTGCGGCGAAAGTCCAGACTCATTTAACATCTGATTCGACCAGACTAGTGCGAGATCGCCCAACAAGACTGCCGCAGCTAAACCATATGCTGGGGCAAAACCCTCTAACTCGTCTTGAACATGCATAGATTCAAAGTGACGATGAATCGAAGGTTTTCCACGGCGTGTATCAGAACCATCCATCAGGTCGTCATGGATGAGTGCACATGCCTGCAACAGGTCCAGACTGGCTGCGGCTTTAATGACCGGTGCAGATATGTCATCGCCAGCACTGATAAAGCCGGCATAAGCAAATAACGGGCGTAAACGTTTTCCGCTATCAAGGACAAATGAGGATAAGGCTTGAGATACAGGTTTTAAATCACTAGATATTGAGTCAAGAAAATCACTCTGCGCCTTTAAGAACGTACCGAGTTCTATATCAACGGCGTCGCGAATCTCTTGCAATTCGCTCTTGGCTAGTGAACTCACCCCGTAACGGTACCCTCACTCAGTGGTTGTTCGCACTTCGTATTCATGGGAGTGTTGCCACCAAATAGAGCCCCCTCAACATGAATCAAACCCTTATCGTGTGCGCCTAAGGCTTTGGCCGACCAACCGATGACTTCTATACTATGAATAATGCAACTGCCACCCTAGAGATTTACGGAAACCTCAACAGTGCTCACTAAAGAAGAATTTTATGCAAAGTGGAGCTCACTTCATGGTGATGCAGCGATCACTGGCGTCGTTGCGGGCTGGTTAAAAATCTCCTATCGCTTTGGATTAGTTGCAACGTTGCTTAGAATTTCTCCCAATGCATTAACTTTTCTTGGTCTACTCAGCGCTGCCATGACTGCGTTGACGGCTTCAACATGGTGGGCGGTTCTATTCTTAGTATTTTCTCTATTTTGCGATGGCATTGATGGCAGTGTCGCAATTTTTCAAAAGCGTGACAGCGCCTGGGGTGCAACACTTGATTCAGTTATTGATCGCATCAGTGAGGCGTTTTGGCTATTTGCGTTATACACAATTGGCGTACCAGCCTGGCTAGCGATTTCTCTCTGGAGTATCTCTGCTTTTCAAGAGTATGCGCGTGCAAAGCTTGTATCGCTTGGAATTTCAGATATCGGAGTAGTCACACCTGCTGAACGTCCTATGCGGGCTAGTTTTATCTTTATTATTTTGATGCTCAATCTACTCAGTATTCCAGGTGTTCTATTTGTAACGTGCGTATACTTGCTCATTCAGATAATTAGTTTTTTGATGGTCATTCGTTACGCACGCGTCCAATTGCGTTAGCAACGATTTCACCACTCATCCCGACTAAAGGTAATCCGCCACCGGGATGTGCTGAGCCGCCTACGCAATAAAGATTTTTAATAGGAGATCGATTCTTGGCGCGCATGAAAGCTGCACGAGCCCCGTTGCTTGATGTTCCATAAATCGAGCCCCCTGGAGCATGAACAGATTTTTCTAGATCAGCTGGAGTTCTAAATAAAAAGGATTCAAGTCGTGTACGCACGGGAATTCCACGTTCTTCAATCTGATCGATTATTGAATTAGCATAAGCTCTATTGAAATCTTCATTACTCCAATCAAAACCATTGGCTCCATGGTGCGGAGCATTAACCAATATCGACCAGCTCTCAAGAGTCTCATCTTTAGTCATAGAGTCATCGTGTGGAGCGCAGATATAGATTGTTGGTTTTTCTACAGGGGTTTTGCTCGAGAAAATTGCATTAAATTCAGCATCATAATCTTCTGGGAAGAGCACAGTGTGATGCTCAAGCTTCTCAGATTCATCTCTTCGAAGCCCAAGAAGCAGAGTAAAGCCAGCGATGGAAGGGTCTGCAGCTTTAAGATTTTTTCTAACTTTTCGTAGTGAGCCTTTATTTCCTTTAATCAAGTGATTGTAAGTAATCGAGGCATCAGAATTAGTTACTACGGCATCGGCGGGCACAAAACCGCCATCGGCCAGAGTGACACCCGTGGCACGACCTTTACTGGTTGTAATTTCTTGTACATAAGAGTTGAAGTGAAAATCTACGCCTACATCTACGCAACGCTGGTGCACTAATGTGGCAAGAGTCCCAAGTCCGCCTTTAATATGCCAAGCTCCGAAACTCTCTTCGACAAAGGCGATTGTCGCAAGCACAGCTGGTGCTTTGCGCGGATCAGAGCCGCTATATGTTGCATAGCGATCTAAAATAAATCGCAGATGCTGATCGGGTAAAAACTCTTCGGCTAGTTTTCTTAAAGATTTCCATGGGGCGATTGTGAAAATATCCCTGAAAATGCTCGCGCGCTTCAGTAGAGACAGTGGTGAACGCAGTTCGGACTCAACAAATGGCTCTCGCGAGACGTCCCACATTTTTGCAGCTCTGCGCATGAGCTGATCCCATTGCCCGGCAACTTCATCACCGTAGGAGCTTCTGATCGCATTCAACGTGTGAAAGTGGGACAAGTTTGCAAACTTGACTCGCGTGCCGTCGGTGAATCGATAATCAAATGAGGGATCAACCGGTCTAATTTCGCACAAGAGGCCTAAAGGCTTGCCGGTTCTAATAAAGAAATCTTTATAGACTGCTGGAAGAGTCAGGAGTGAAGGTCCGGTATCAAAAGCAGATTTGCCAATCCACTCGGTGCGAAGTTTGCCGCCGTAGGTATCGCTGGCTTCATACAGCGTCACATCATGTCCGCTGCGCGCTAAGCGACCTGCAGCAGTCATGCCGCCCATACCAGCACCGATGACTACGATTTTCATACAGTGCGGCCCTTCCATTGAATAGTTCCACGCATCAACCATGAATACACAATGAGATAGATAAGAACCATAGATGAAAGCGGATGCACGAGCGAATCCTTGATTCGACCTTTGCTTTTTAATGCACTCAACATGCGCGTAATTACAACTAAGAAGTACAAGGCCCAACCCCAGGAATCTCCACTGAGTGCAAGCACGATAGGTGCGATCCCTGTGATGAAGAGAAATGTAATCGCAAAAATCGAGCCAAGATATGAACCAAAGGCGTGGTTAAGTGACTTGGCGTATCCATTTTCGATTTGATTCCATGTTGAATACATTCGGCAGGAAGCGACCGAGGCCCCATTGATGACCGTTCCATATGAATTACTTCTAATTAAATTACGGGCTAAAAACACATCGTCGAGAACATCTGACTTAACTGATTCATAGCCACCTGCCTGCAATAGCGCAGATCTTCGAACGATGAAGAATTGCCCATTAGCAACGGCCATTGAAGGTCGCGAGGAGTTCTTAGCAATAGAAAGTGGAAGCGTTGCCATCCATGACCATTGCAATAATGGCTGTATCAATCGTTCAGCAAAACCTTTAGTTACTTGACGCGGGTAAGGTGATAGAAAATCTAAGCCTTGCTGGATTAACGTTGCAACCGAGCGGCTGATTGCTTCAGAGGAAATACGAACATCGGCATCTATTGAGACTATGACCCGACCAGTTGATGCCTGCAGTAGTTGATGCAGCGCCCATGTCTTGCCAATCCAGCCCTCTGGCAGAGGGGCACCTTTAATAATGGTGAAATTCTCTAATCCAACTAACTCACTTTCAAGCAAACGAAGCGTTGAATCCTCTGAATTATCATCTAGAAAAATAAACTCAACATGAGCCAAGTGAGTTTGTGACTTAAGGGTTGCTACTAACTCAGGGATATTGGCAGCTTCATTGCGCACCGGAATAAGGACACTTATAGATTCTTCAATCAAAGAGCTAGTTGCTGGCTCACAAATAGTAAAAAAATTAATGATGCAAATCAGAGTGATAACTATTACCGGTAGAGAAATGAGTAGATACATAAAAATTTATGGCCGTCCCAACCATCTGGCAAAGAAGTAGGGGAGAGTTACGGCGCCAAATATTGCTCCTGAAAAGAAGGCAATACCTGGGCGGTGGAAAAAGAACAGGTTCCCAATAAAGCCGGAAAACAAAGTCCATGCGATAAAAATATCCACTGCAGAAAAAGTTGCTGCAATCCTGCGTCGATCACGTGGGAGCATAAGATGCAAAATTGCTATAAGGCCCATGCCAGTTAATAGCCAGCCAAAAGTATTTGAAAGAGGAATTTCAGGTTGAAAGGGGACATGAGCCCCAGTTACTTTCCAAGTCCATCGCCCGGCGCTGACCATTAACGGATCTAGAAATAAATCCCATGCCGCCATTGCAACTCCGCCGTAAAGAAAGACCCAGTTGCCTGCGATTCTTCTTGAGATAACTAATACTGGGTGGGCAATCATGATCCAAGCAAAGGGAACTACAAGCGGAACCGAAAAAATTTGAAAGCCTAGATCAGCTGAGTATGCATATTCCCCAAATGGCCACGATGTTGCCACTCCGATACTTTCGATGAAGAGTGCGAAAAAGAAAGTAAAGCCTGCATAGGTGAGGGCGTACCGAGAGCCATAGGCCAATAGGGCATGCAGACACATTGCAGCTGCACCCCAGTAGACGATTGCAATTGTGACTATGCGCAAAGTGTCACCATGCAACAGCGGGTAAGCGATCTGAAGCAGAATTGCAATTGCCAAAACCGAAGTGAGCATCGCATTCATAGCCGGAGAGACTCTTCCGCGGTTGTTGCGACGTGGAGAGTAATTACGGATCGACATAGATGTAAGTCTGCCCTATCTCAGGGCTTAGTCATTAATTGAGCCACGCAGATCTCGAACAGCAAAACGTGAAAAAAGCTCCTCTGAATACCATTTGTATGTGGCAGTTGCAGCTATCGCCTGAGTATGGGC
>Ga0214919_10004161_pt1 | contig 21275 bp, 28 predicted proteins | sample LL1503_MetaG_FD_177994 | JGI IMG/M metagenome (GOLD analysis project Ga0214919, IMG submission 177994) | Freshwater microbial communities from Lake Lanier, Atlanta, Georgia, United States - LL-1503 | ecosystem: Environmental > Aquatic > Freshwater > Lake | place: USA: Georgia | collected... | reverse complement strand
TCTGTTTTCTATAATTAGAGTTGTAACCTGATACCCATACTTTTTAGCAAGGTCGATGTAGGTTTGCATCTCCCACTCTTGCGTGAATGTATTTGACACCACAATCTCTGGATAATATTGTGGATTAACCTGATGATCCTTCATTTTGGTCTCGACCCCATTTCTGCACCATTCATGTGCTTCCTTCAGTCTTGATGCGTCAAAGTTATACTCACCAGTTTCTTTGTTATGAAAGAACTTATCAGCTTCGCAAATAGCATACTCGTTCCAGATGTGCTTTGCAAAAGTTGACTTACCCGAACCAGGTATTCCTCTTACAAGAAATAATGTGGGATTCAGTGTGTGATATTCTTCGCTTCTTACGTTTTCCATTATTCAAAAATTATTCCTTCTTTTTCTACATACTCAACGAAAGCTTTTTCAGCTTCTTCTTTTGTTGGATAATATCCGATGATCTCATCATGAGTAATAGGATCATTAACTCCAAATTTTTCTCCACCTATTGTAGAGAATACGAATGTGTCTAAAATTTCTTGTGTTACCATTTTTTATATTTTTTTTATTCTTCTGTGTGATGATCTTTAGGTAGAACCAAATGCTTAACGGGTCTTCCCTTCATTATCTTTAGTATTTCATTTAAGCTGTAAGGCTCCAAATTGTTTCCGTCCACACCCACATCCATTGCCTGTCCTTCGTGAATTTTTAATCTTGGGGATAAGTGCACGTGACCATGTAAATGTGGAACGTTCTTATTCATGCCATCCCAACTTGCGATAGGGAAGTGACAGCAAACAAATTGATATTTACCCATCTCTTTACCTTCAGGTCTACGTATATCTAAAATGTCATAGCTGGAAACGTGCTTGAAGTGGCCCTGTACACCTTCTTTATTATTACGAATGTGATGATCGTGATTGCCTAAAAATAGAATTATATTCTTACAAGCAATCTTCTTTCTGAACTCTATGATAGATTCAAATCCTCCAAAGCTCCAATCCCCCATATGAACTAAATAATCATCAGGCCCAACAACTGAGTTAATGCCACTTACAATCGCATCGTTCATTTCTCCTAATGAATGGAAGTCGCGTGTACCTCTTCCTTCCGGCCAATTTGAAGTGGCGCGGCAAATATTCGAGTGATTGTAATGTGTATCACTCGTAAAAAATAAATTCTGGTTTTTCTCTAATATAATTTTCATCTCTTAATCTTTTTTAAGCCATTTTGAATCTGCTGGAATTTCCTCCTCCTTATTCCAAAATGGTTTTTGATACTGTGGTCTTATCATTTTCCATATGATGTGATCGTAGTCCTTTCTATCCCACATTGCAAAACAAATAGATCTTATGCTTGGTTCAATCTTACAAAATTCTAAGTGCTCAGCAAACTCTTTCTTAGTAGGTTCAGTCTCACGATCATTATACTTACCATATCTAAAGTAATCGTGGGTCTTACCTGCTCTCTCCTCGATTGCGTATTTATGGTATTGTAAATTCCTGATGGTTCCCTTAACCCATTTGTCAAACTCATCTGGCACTCTATCTAGAAACTCGTCCAGATTCTTACCTTCTTTTAGCAGCTCCCAGATATCAACGTTTGAGAAGTTGGTTAGCAACCTATGTAGCCTAACGTACTCCTCACCTTTGATCTTCATTCTGAATCCAGATTTGAATTTGATTACAAATCCTTCCGCATTGCTCTCGATCATAGATTTCAGCTGTTTGTAATCCTGAACGCCGTCGTACTTCTTAACGATCTTAAATCCTAGGTTGTTGTAGAGATTAACAAATCTAATACCTTCAAGGTGTATGTCATTGTCATGTATTCTAAGCTCGTAGCCATCCTTGTTATCAATAACAGCAAGCATAACCAAATCTTCATATCCATAATCACAAACGATTCTATTTTCAGGGTAGGGGATCTCAAAAAGGTAGGTGAATCCAGGAATTAGTTTATCGTACCTGTATTTGCTTAGTATCTCCTTACCTTTTATTGCCTGCTCAGAAACAAAGGATCCTCTGGTAGCTAAATGCCAGTCACCTTCGTAGTGGAAAAGAATCCCTAATGATCCGTCCATCTTTTCAAACACCTCAAACTCCTCATTAGGAATTTCTTCCGGCTTATGTTCTTCCATATTAAAGAACTTAGGAAAAGTTCTAGCCACAATGTTACCTTCCCTGTCCAAAACTGTACCCCTCATATTTAACGTAACATTATCCCAAGCCTCACTAAACTGGCAATCTCTTGAATAGTTGTAGATATCAAGAGGCAGAGTTGGGTGAGAATTCTTTATCAGAAGTCCACGCTCGATGTAATCGTTCAATATGTTTAAATCGTATTTCATTCTTTTATTACGTGATAGTAAATTGTGCTTGGATAGTTTCCGAATACAAAAAGTGTAACCGGGCAAAGCCAAAGTATTTGGTTAATATCTTCCTCCTTGAAAGTGTGAGCTATGTAAGTAGCTCCAAATTCATCGCTCTCGTATAGAACTATTTTCTCTGTTAGCGAATCCTGATCCGATAAAGCCAATGTAACAGCTTCTCGTTTTTCCGAAATGAAATCCAACCAATCATCAGCTCCTGCTACCATCTCGCACTCCTCCTCTGTTCCCCCTTGAGCAATATACTCAGGAAGATCTGCGTACCATCTTCGGGCTTCGTCTTTATAAAATCTTATTACCATTGTCAAGTTTTCTTTCTATGTGTGCTGCAATATCAATAATAGAATTGCTATCAATCCAATTATAGTTAACTCCATTTAATGTAACAGAGAAATCTCCGTCAGTCCAATCATAAACAGCTTTATCGAAAGTTTTTACTTCGATCGTTTGCTTGTTGAGTTCATTTATTAGATCGTTAAATATCTTAGAACCTCCTTTGCTCCTTTTACTCCTCGTTCCAAAATATTGTGTACCCTCGTGGTTAGCGCATCTTAGCATAAGATGAAGTGTCTTGTAATCCTTCACCTTTTTATAGTTATCCAGGATATAGATCTTTGCTGCTTCAACAAGAGATCTTGTTTCTGCTGAAAGCTCTATATAGAGGGTTTCGAAGTTTCCCTCGTTATATTTTTTACCTCCTCTGATTATGGAAAGAATTTCTTCTTCCCCTTTTGATACGTCTACTAGCATAATTGTTGGGTTTAATTATTTTATTGCAATATTAAATAAATCTTTCGGGGTAAAAAAATAAATTAGAATCTTTTCAGAACGTAGAGCTTTCTACTAGATCTGGTGTACGCAGTGTACTTGATTCTATTTCTCTCAACTACATCCCAATTCATATCAATATCATCCTCCAGAACGAAGGTTGTGTTATATGTGCTTCCTTGCGATTTGTGACAACTGATCGCATAGGCAAAATTCACATCAGCATACTTTCTAAGAAAATTATAGTACACTATCCAGCTTTTATCCTTGCCCTTCTTTTCAATAGCTCTAAGCTTTAGCATATTAGCCAGCTTTTTAAAATCCATCTCGCTGTCTTCGTGTAAGATCTGTATGTTAACCCTTACTGTTTCATCCTCGTCATCAAGATAGCTAACAACAGTTTCATAATACTTTAGTGTTATTGGAAATGGTTCGGCATCAGGATGATCAGATACGTGATATCTAAGATCATCGCTATCTATAACAAAACTATCCACACTGAATTCGTCGTTGGTGTTTAGAACTATCGACTCACCTTGTATAATTGGGTTATTTGCTATTAGCTTTTCACCAACTAATATCTTTGATCCTAAAGCCTCGTCTCCGTAGATAACTTTACGAATAACATCATTCATGGTTGCAACAGTTTTATTTCTCCATGCAATAATCTTTGCGTACTCAGAATCTTTTTTGAATTCCTCAGTGACAAAATATCGTCTCAGTATTTCTGAGAATCCCTTTCTTGTCTCGGGAATATTGAGATTGAGAAATTCTATTCCTTCACCTTTCTCATTTAACTTTGTAACGGGTTCAACTGGATTTTTCGATCTACCAAGCTCAGATCTAATAGCAACAGATGATTCAATAATAGCATTATCTTTCTTCTGACGCATGATCTGTTTTAAATTAAGTGTTTTAATTCTATAACCTGCAGCCAGCTCTTCTCTAAAAGGAATACAATCGGGTTTACCTACTGGAGGAATCTGCGCTGGATCGCCCATGCAGATAATTTTTATTCTATCTCGGTATTTTAATACTTCCTGAAACAGATCATCGTTCAGCATCGAAACCTCATCGATAATAAGTAACTTTACAGTCTTAATCTTCGGCTGAAAATCCCCTTGGTTAACAAATTCTTGCACACCTTCTTTGGTTATCCTTTCGGTTAGACCTAGCATTTTGTGAATGGTCTGAAATGAAACCCTAGGATTTTTCAGTCCGCTAGTTTTCTTAATAACCCTCACTGATTTATTAGTTGGCCCTGTAACTGCTATCCGATACCAATTATGAGCTGGGTGTATTACCTCGAGCACATATCTGACAAGCACACTCACACAATAGGTCTTTCCTGTTCCTGCCCAACCCTTCAGCACATAAACACTATCATCTCCCTTATCGCAGATAAAATCCCTTAAATCTTCAAAAGCTGTCTTCTGATCTGAGTTAAGAGATTCTAAATCTATTATTGGTTTTCCTTTTTTAACTTTAGCCATCTATTTTACTCTCCCTTTTTTAATCGATATAGATTTATAGCGATCACTAATATGTTCATTATTATTATAGGGTATGCCGACAAAAAAATTCCATATACAACAAACATTGAGCATGCTATGCTGTTTATGATTCTTAGTTTACTGAAATCCTTCATGGTCATTGAGTAAAGAACAACCAGCATTGATAGGTATCCGAATATTTCTATTTTAGTCATGGCAGTATAAAAGCGTTGGGTTATCCCGGTGAACATCTATTTCCGGGTATTGTGATTTGAATTTATTTAGATTGAAAGGTCTGGTTATGATATGAACCCCTCCTTTAGTTGGAATAAATTTCATCATCGATTCATTTTCTGTTTCCCTCTGTAAATCCAGGATGAGTTCCCTCATTTTATGCTGCTCCTCAGAATGATTGAAAGTGTCGATAGAAATATTATCTATATCAACTATCCAAGTCTTATCAGGATCAGAATGAAATCTACCAGCACAGGACGCAAAGGCGTTCTTAACTGCACGATAATTTTCAGACATAATATGATCTACTGTTATCTTTAAAACTTGCATAGCGACCTTCTTAGCATCCCTACGATTAAGTCTAAAGTATGCTCTGGCATTCTCTGAGTCACATTGATCTATGATTCTTTGTTTGATGCTATCAAACTGTTCCAGACTATAGATATAGTAGTCCGCAATATGAATCATATCCTTTTCGAGATCTGGGTTATCCTTTCTTCTTTTAAGTATTTGAAGAAAGTAGAAAGCGTTCTCGTCAGGGAAGCTTAGCATTTTTCTTATGAGATCAAAATTATTCATTATCTTTTTAAATTTCTTTTTAAATTCTCTGCTCTTGATATTGCTTCAAGATTAGTTATATCATCATTGTACCGATTTCCGTCAATATGAATTACAATATGTCCTTTGGGTATTTCTCCATAATGATTCTCATAAATCTTCCTCGGTCTCCTAACCCTCTTCCCGTTGCCTTCCCATTCATAAACACAATCAGCTTTCATAACCTGTATTCCACCTTTCCATGATGGATGTATTTCGCCAACCTTCTCACCAGTTTTGAATTGGGTTTTTGGACTTGGATTGAATCCTTCCATCCCTTTGTTCCATGGAACTGATCCTTTTTTAAACCTTCCGTCCTTTTCCACTATAAAGTAATTCAGTATTATACTCAAAATCCCCTATTATGGCAACTTTTTTTAAATCCTCGCCTTGGATATCATACCATCCATCGGAAAGAGGATCAGTCCCAGGTTTAACCGCATCTATTTTCCAGATGGTATTTTCCTTGCCAAAATAAATTGCCATGGGCTTAAGCCATTGACGATTTCTAGAGTCCCATATTTTTATGTCCATAATACATAGCTTCTTTGAAGCAAAAATAATATATGGCTGCGGATAAAAAAAATATTTACAAAAAAAAAATCCAGACTGCTGCCTGGATTTTTAATCGTTATAAAATTATATCTTAGAATTCACCAAGTCTGGTGATAGTGTTTTCACTAAGCTTTTGATTTGGCTGCATAACAGGAGAGTTCTGTAACCATTTAGAAATACCTAAAGTTTTAGCTGCTGCTCTCTCGTGGTAAGCCTTATGAGGGAATGCTCCACATGTTGGGCATTCTTTTTCTGAATCTTCTATACTTTTTCCACATCCAGAGCAAACGTCTTGTCTTCTTCTTTCTGCGATAAAGTTTGTTATTGGTTTAAGCTGTTTCATATTATACGTATCTTAATGCTCTAGAAACGTTGATCAATCTCTTAGTTAATCCATCAATATCTTCGATCTTAGTTGCCATATCAACATACTGAGACATCTTATCATTTCCTGTGATTAGACTTTTGATAGACATTGAACCTTCTTTCAAAAGGTACTTAATTAGAATAGCTTTAGCATTCTCGTGTACTGCAGTTGTGTCGTGTTCTTTATCAAAGAAAACTGTTTGACTCACATCTGCAGCTGCATCGTGAAAATAGTTTGCAAGAAGATCATTAAGTTCTTTCATTGTCTCTTTATCTTCTGCTGACGCTCTCCATCCTGGTATTACTAATTTCTCGTCTAGTGATTTACCTTTTGCTCTTTTGAAAGTTCTTTTTGCGATAGCAATAAAAATCGCGTTGAACATCTCGATGTCTTCTAATCTACATCTTAGAGTGTTTTCACCAGTTCTAAAGTTAACAGAGTTGATTGGCATTCTTTGAGTGTTGGTAACTGTCCAAGTTTCATAGTCTGTTTTAGTGATCATTTGTCCGTGTGCATCACCGCCTACTAGATCTTTAATTAGATTGCCATAAAGTTCTTTAGCTCTTTCTAATGCTCTTAGGTAGAAGTAGTACTTAACTTTACCACCTTTAGAAATATCTCTTACTAAATTAACTGCTTTACTATTACTAGAATATCTTTCAAGCTTTCCTATGAAATCAAGCTCAATCAGTCTTTGCATTGTTGCAAGTTGAAGTAAATCGTTATTAGTGGGATGAGCTAATTGATCTCCGCCCATCATAGGTTTTAGTCTCTCTCTAATCTGATCAAGTGTAAGTTGCTCACCTGCAGGATACATCTTATCAAAGTCAACTTTCTCGTTAACGTCTCTCTTGCTTATTAATGAAGCAGGGATACCATTCTTAACGATTCTAAGCCAGATATGTCTGAAAAGTTCTTGTGGCGTATCGAAACTAGCAAATCCGTATGTTTCTAATCCGGGTTTACTTGAGTAGTGTTCGCAACAGAAGTTACCATCGTCATTAACCCACATAGCCGTTTTTGGCATTGAGCTTCCCCTAATTTCTAGTCTGATCTTTTGACTGTCTAATCTCTGAACGGTTACACCCAGTCCTCTTTTAAGATCCCTTGCAGAAGGTAGATCGCTGTCAAAAGAATCTATCAATTCTCTTCCTGGAGGATTGAGCCAGCTTTTACTCCAATAGGCTTCTCCGATAAACTCAGAGTAATTTGAAACTTTTTCCATATTATAATTTAGATTTAATTCTTTTAGCTATATTTTGCTCTTCTTTAACCACGTTTTTCATGCTTTCAACCTGAGCGAGTTTTAGTGGAAGATTCCCTTCCGCATTAAGTTCTAAAACGTACTTAATCTCTTCTATACCTTTTTCTGTTGCCTTTAATATATCTTCGATATCAGCTTTAGTGTAATCGTCACCAATAAGTCTATCGAATACATTTAATGTTGCCTCACTGAAAATACCGTATTGTTTAAATTCGTTCATGAAGTCGCTTTTCTTAAGACCTTTAACGTCGAAGATGATTTGTGCAACCAATCCTGAGATCTTCTCCCAGTCTTCCTGTGGCATGGCGCCAGCTAAGAAACCTTTTGAAGTTGCTATAAGAGATTCGATGATGTTTCTAACAGTAAGACCTGATCCGTCTTTGTAATATCTTTCAAGAGCGATCTTAATATCGGTCTCCATTTTAATCTTAGACATTACTGTGTCAATAAGATCCTTAGGATAATCGAGTCCTTCTAAAGCATCTTTTAATGTTCTGAAAGTGTTACCGTTTTTATCTCTTAATCTGCTATTGGGCCTTGTTGCATCAGTGTGAATTGAACCGTCAGTGTTAACAGTGATTCCAATTAAACTGTGTATATCAGTAACAGGAACGTTTGAGTTGATAATGTTGATCTGTACTCTTCCTTGACCATATGACCAGAATGTTGAATCTGTTCTAATACACCAGTTAGTGTCTGCACATATTGCTCTTTGGGCTTCTGGTGTTCTTGCAGATTCCACGATGTAACCGTTTTTAGCATAAAGAATACCTGCCATTGGACCTAGGTCCTTAAGCTTCTTAAGTAATCCAGATTCGTCTTGGTTCCATCCTTCGACGAATTCCAATGCGTCTTTAATAACATCGGCGAAAGCCACCTTTTCATCTCTGTATTCGGGATAAGTTCTGGTGTCTTCGTATTTCTTTAGACCTTTGGTGAATTCTTTCCAAGCATTTTTTCCGTCTTTGTCTTTTAGTTGTTCTAATTGGTTGGAGATTTCGGTAAGGTCATCAATTTGTTTGTCTGTTGCTTTTGCAAAAACCTTTCTCATTTTACCGGTTAATTCCGCGTAAAACTTTCTTAGTTTTCTTTTTCTCTCGATGTTTCTAAGGTCGTCTCCCAAAACCTCGTATCCTGGGCGGATATCATCTTCTGTAGGTTCAATTTTAGCATAATCATTAATATCCATAGTCAAATCCTGTTTTAGGTTTTGCTTATATTTCAAAAGATTATCAAAAATCTCCTTTAATTCCTCCATGTGAGCTTTTTGCTCGTATTTGAATCTCACGAACATTGGAGTGTAACCAGGGAATTTAGCTGTTAAATCCTTAATCTCCTTGAATTTGGGATCGTCTAGGATCTTTTTCTTCGTTTCTTCTGGAATTTCAGAAGTTTTTATTTTCTTTTCTAGGGCATATCTCTTTAAAAGATAGTCCTTAGCAGCTTGAACATTTTCCATCAGAGCTTGTTTCTCTGAAAATGTTGGGAAACTATATTTCATCATAAGGTATAATTTTATATAATGATATATATTCAAATTAAAAAACCAACTATGAAAGTTTTCACCAAAATAGAAGAGTTTTTGGCAACTAAGCCCCAAACAGCTCCTAGTCAGCCAACTACAAAGCCTGGAACTGCTCCAGGAACAAGGCCTACTCCTTCGAGACCGAGCCCAATTAGAAGGGATAAGCCATCCGTTGATCCAGCACCTAAAGCTAAAGCAAGTAACGTTGTTGATAGATTTATGAAGGAACTTAAGAAGGCTAATGCCCCTATAAAATTTGACATCTCAAAATTAAAGACTAAATATGAATCTTAAATCATTTACCCAATTAGTAGACGAAGCCTCATTAAAGGATAATCCAGGAATACCTGGCGAAGGTGGAAAAGAAGGGGATTACCTTGCAAAAGTTGAAGGTAGAGCCAAAGAAAGAATTGATGCTCTTCAAAGAAGACACGGGGCTGATATCCCTAGATTCATGTCACTTGTTTCTAGAGTAAAACAAATCCAATCAGGAAAAGAGAAAGAATTAGAAAAGCTTGCAGAAGATGCAATTAGAGCTTATTATGGTTCTATCCTAGAGGAAGTTACGCTAAATATTAAGTTTCCTAAGGAAGACCAAATTAAGAAGTCTATGGAAAAGGTTCAACCAGAACCTCCTGAAATGCCACAGCTTAAAGAACTTAAAGATTCTAATATCATTTCAGAAATCCAAAAGAGAAAGATAGCAAACAACATCACTCAAGGTGAAGCTAAGAACACTAAGCTTTGTTTAAACTTACCTGAGGTTAGAGACGGTTTAATCAGAATTCTAGGACAGGAGCAAGGTACAGAGTATAAAGATCTACTTAATAAGATCACAGAAATCGCTGGATTCTTCGATTGGCAAATCCCAATGGAAGTTCAATTGGAAATGTGGACAAGGGATAAATCAGGATTTAGCGGATCTGTAACAGTTGAATGGAACACAGATAAAGAAGAAGATTCAGAAGATCTTGCACAAAAGATCTTAGGTGAATTAGAAGACGAGCCGGAAGTACCAGAAGAAACTGAAGAACTATTTGATCAAACACAGCCTACTATTAATGCTTTAGGTACTGACTTTGCCATGTTACTTCATGAAACTGTTAAAGGAATATATGAGCTTATCGCTGCAGTAGGTATTCCTGATGACGAGGAAACAGCAGAAACAGTTATCATGAACACAGATTCATTAGCAGATGAGATTGAGGATCTTAGATATGGTCCAGAAATTGCCGCAGATCTTAGAGATTTTGTTAATGCATTCCCAGAATTTGAGAGCATTCCTAATTTAAGAGAACATGTCTTTGGTAAGATGATGGCAATGGACGCTAAAGATTTTCTTGATCTTATGTACATGATACTTAATGAAGATCCTAAGGCTAAGCCAGTTGTACAGGAATTCATCGACGAGATTGCAGAAGAGATTGGTAAATATGAGCTTGGCCAGGCAGGAATCGATAATGATGATGACTACGAGCCAGAAGAAACCCCAGGTAGAGCACCAGCAGAGCCAGCACAAGCAGGACCAGAAGAAGTTGATTACTCTGAACTTTCAAGAAGAGAGATTGAAAGATTAATAGACAAAGCTTTAGATGCTAAAGATTTTGACACTGTTAGGGACCTTTCTAAATACCTGAAGGAGTCAAAACAACAAGATATATTCGAAAAACTTCATAGAGAGATGGGTTACCCTTCAAATTTGGAGGAATAAGAATAGATATATAGTAAAACAATAAAATTAATAAATAAATATGCAAAACAACAGACCAGTATTTGAAAGCTTCGACGAATTTATCAAGTTCGTTTACGAAGCTAAAGTTTACGAAGCAGAGACCGGATATATCGGATCCTTAGTAGACATTTTAACAGGAGGCATGAAGCTAGAAGGAAGTTCTAAGAATGAAGTTGATAAATTAATTTCAGATTCATTAAACAAATACTACACTGATAATGTGGTAAAAGGTAAAGAAATGGCAGGATTTATTAAGACTGATGTAGAGGATGCTTTCAATACTTTAAACAACGATAAGATCTCAACTAAGAGAGGTGGGGTTACTGCTACAACTCTTCCGACAACCTTTAAGTATCTTGAGGCAGGAACGGTAAAAACTGAGGGACACGCTACTTGGGATAATCCTAGTTCAGCAGGATTAGATATGGAGAGATTACCATTAGCAGAACTTTTAGCTAGAGTTAATAAACATAATTTATTAGCATTCTCCATGAACGCTATGGCGACAGAAAATAAAAGCGGTAAGGATAACGTAAATGCAGGATCTGAAGCAGACGTAAAGGGATTTAAAAAACGTTCTGATGCAAATGATAGCCTTAGATTTATTCAAATTGATAATGCCTCACTTAAAGGTGATACAGTTCAATTTAAAGAATATACTATGGTACCTTCTACAGCTCTTGCTAATGCAGAATACGCTTGGCAATTCCCTATTTATGCCGCAGTCAATATCATACCTGGTGGAGGTAACGTAGTAGATTCTTCAATTTATGATGAAGTTATTCAGCCTGCAGGTAGTTCTGTAGAAGTTACTGAAAAAGAATACAATTCATCAGGAATAAACTTCTTCGAAGAAAATGGAGTTGCTATTAGTGAATCAGGTAAAAAAGCAATTAATGCTATTTTATCCCAATATAACTCAATCAACAAGATCACTGTTAACGGTGGAGCTTCAAGTAAACCTACTACTAGAGAAGGTGGGAATGAAAAACTTGCTAAAGATAGACAAGCAGCTGGTATAGCAATATTAAATGAACTTAAAAAATCTGGGGTAGCTCAGCTTAAATCAGCATCGGTTACACCAGGAACAGCTAAAGTACAAGACGCAGCACCAGCAGAGAGTGATCCTAAAAACCAACAAGTTTCTTTTATCGTTTCAGGTAAAATTAAATCAACTGAAGTTGTAGAAAAAGGTCCGGAGGTTATAGAGCAAATAGAAAAAATGAAAGCAGATTCTTGCAAATTTAGACAGTACACTTTTAACGTAGTTGTTAGTGCAGAGCCTAGCCAAAAGAATTTATCTTAATTTACAGATATACAAACAACAAAAAAGCCTAGCATAACGCTAGGCTTTTTTTATGATCTTTGATTGTTAATTATTCTTGGGATACCCCTAATAAACTATCTAATTCATCTGCGTTTACCTCTACTGATTCACGAGTGATATTATTGTCTACGATAAGAGCGTATCTAACTGAGCCATTAACTTTAGTAACTAAAGCTGAGAATTCGCTGAAGTGACAACGTACTAAATCATTATATGCAAATGAACGTTCAGCTAACCTTTCTTTATACTCAGTAACTATTCTTTTAGCTTCTTCTTTTTCGTCTTTCTGAATGTTAGCGTTTCCGCCTTTCTTCATTACGTATACCTCAGGATATCCTGCTTCTTCTTGAGATTTTGCTCTTAAGATATAGTTAAGAGTTGTGTCCAATTTAAAGCCTGGAAATTGGATAGACATTTCTTTAATCAATGCTTTTTGAAATACCTTAGTATTAAAACCTTTTGATTGTGCATTTACCTGTGCAGTTGTTACCGATGCGATAATGATTGCTGCGATTGCGATTAACTTTTTCATATCTTTCTTTTTTATTTGGTTTATAATTTAATTACAATACAAATATATGACCACACTCCGGGTAAAAAAAATTTATTTGAAAATTTATTGATATTTTTTAAAATTATCTGAAAAAGCTTTAGTCTCTTTTTTTATGCCTTTAATTGCAGCCATAGATGATCCTAATCCGGTAGACATATAAGCTTGGATCTCATCACAAACTACATCATCACAATATCCCATATCTAAAAGTATTCTCTCCATACCTTCGTAAATATTCCTGGGTAAATCTAAAACTAACCCATACGCTGAGATCTTATATTCATTATTAACGTGATATAGGCCATGAGCTAACTCGTGATCCATTGTTCTGCCATCGAAGTTATCTACTCCTAGTAAATAGTATTTCGTATCTGGCTCTATCTGGCTCTTTATTGAGCTAATTACCGAATCCATGATGTAATCATAGGGCGTAGGAAAAAGTCCGTTACGTGCATCCAAAACGTGTTTAGTGCAGGACTCTATAATATCCCCGGGTACATTAAATCCTGCCCAGTCATCGGGATATGAAAAGTAATCAACACCCTTCCATTTCCTATATGTCTCCATAAAGAAAAAAGCATCAAAGTGTTTACCCTTTATCTCAGGAAAGGTTGATTCATAATGCTCCTGGCTTCTCATAAAGAGCATAGCCCTCTGATATCCGTTCTCTATCTTAAGAGCGAATATGTTTGGCAACACTTCTTTTATTTCATAATTAACCATCCTACTTTTATAATCTAGTCAGAACATAGATCACTGTTCCAGCGATAGCAGATATACCTGCAATAAAAGCTATAACTATTAACATGCCTCCACCCTGACGCTCTCTCTCATTTTCTTCCCATTCGAGATCAAGTTCTTTTCTTCGGGCTTCCATTTTTTCTCTAAGCTCTTTTAAAAGCTCCTCTGCTTTTTCGTCTTTCATTTTTTTATGAATTGATTTGTACTGATAACCATATTCCCAGGTATGATCCTATTACAGATCCGATAGCATAACCCATCCATTGATGTAACGAGTCTTCGCTCTTAGCAATCTTAAGAATGACAAAGAAGCTTAGAGAAGCTATCATAAAATCTGTAACTGCTGCTTCGTGATATTGAGTTGTTGCCACAGCTCTATAATTAATACATAACAGTGAATATGATACTATCTGGATCAAGGCCAATAGTGAAGCCTCCTTTAATTTTTTCATTTAATTAATATTGGGTTCTCAGTAACTGTATAACGTCCCAAGCATCTTCTAATGCATCGTGGGTAACTATGCCTTCGATCTTAGCTCTCTGCTTACATTCATATAAAGAAGGAATTGCTTTATCCTCTGTCCAATTCGTAAAGATCACTGATGGATCTATAATACGCTGTCTGATTCTAATAACTTGTTGCCATCTAGGCAATCTCTCAAGGAAGTGTTTATCAAACGAAGCAAAGTTTTTACCTGCCACGTTGATAGTAACAGGTTTCATCTTTGAGGTTAACATCGGATAAGCCTTTCCATTTTCTAATTTAATCATCTGGCTGTTAAATTTCTCCATATCAAATTCGACTACATCGTTATCAAAAAGCCATCGATAAAATCCTTCAACAACTTGATCCTCCTGATAAAAATGCATGCCAGTCATCTGGACAAGATCGTTCTTTTCATCCTGATCTTCTGCTGTTTGATATTGCACAATAGCTTCAATAATCTTGCTATTCATATTGAGTGCAAAGGGAGAACCTGTAATCTCTTTGTGCAGGATAGCTGCGTGAAACTTAGGTATCTCTTCAAAGCTAAGCTTCTTGGTTGTGTCCTCGAGAATGGCACCAATTGAAAGGATCTGATAGCGATCTTTTTCTAATCCTGTTGTCTCGACATCTATGGAAAGGTATAGCATATTGTTTGTTAATTTATAGACATTTGTTCGTCTATTGTTTCCAAATGTAAGATAAACCCTCGGTGTAAAAAAATAAAAGTGGGGGATATATAAAATAAACCAAAAAATTATGTTACTAAAGAATGGATCTAAAGGAGATGATGTAAAAAAACTCCAAGAAAAATTAGGCCTAGTAGCCGATGGTGCTTTTGGTCCAGGTACAGAGGCAAAAGTAAAAGCGTGGCAAGCAGCTAACGGATTAGTAGCAGATGGTGTTGTAGGAGACGGAACTTGGGCTAAGATGTTTAGCTCAGCTCCAGTAGCTATTCCGACATCAGCTTTTAAACTAGATGCTTTAAAAGGACACATACCAGATGCAGTTATCGCACAAATACCAGATACAGCAGCTAAGTTTGGAATCACGAACGTATTAAGATTAGCCCACTTCTTATCTCAGTGTGGTCATGAATCGGGAAACTTCAAAGCAGTGTCAGAAAATCTTAACTATTCTGCTGACGGGCTTAAGAAAATCTTTGGTAGATATTTCCCTGGCAATCTAAATGAATCATATGCCAAACAACCAGAGAAAATTGCTTCTCGTGTTTATGGTAGTAGAATGGGAAATGGAGACGAAGCTTCTAAAGAGGGATATAAATTCAGAGGTAGAGGCTATATCCAGTTAACTGGTAAATCTAACTACACGGCTTTTGATAAGTTTGTGGAGGATGACATTTTGGCTAACCCTGATTTAGTTGCTACTAAATACCCATTAATGTCAGCAGCTTTCTTCTTTAACAACAATAAACTCTGGTCGATTTGCGATCTAGGGGCTACTGAAGATGTAGTAAAAAAAGTTACATTGAGAGTAAATGGGGGTCAAATTGGAATTTTAGATCGAATTAAGCATTTCAACGAGTTTTATGCTCTTTTAAAATAATTAAAATATTAAAAACATTCCAAATTGGCAACGGTTAGAACATTCGCATATAACTCAGGAACAGGGGTAACTGGAACAACACAAGTTGGCTATATAGCAGCAGGTGCAACCGCTGCTGATTATGGTGGTGGACTTACGTGGTGGAAAGGACCAGATGAGGATCCTGGATATGTTATATGTCACACTTCTGAAGCTAGAACCGCAGGGCAAAATGAATATGTCGTGCCTGCTCCAACAATAGGATTCTGGAGAAGTGCATTAAAAACGGAAGCAAGCTTTATTTCGTTGTGTAATGGTCTATTCAATCAGGGATTTGTTAATGCAGGAACTGCTTTATCTTGGCTGAACGCGAATGGGTATTGGGCATCATACGATATTAATGCACAAGGATTTAGTTATTCTAACTTTGCATCAACAACGGGTCTTGTGGGTGTTGGTAATACATCAGTGTCTTCAAACATTTATTTCTTAACAACCGCAGCTGCTAGTCAAGTTGGAAATGTTTATAGAACAACCGCAATTCAATATAATAGAAATTTCTCGGCTCAATGGTCAACATTTATTGGGGGAGGATCGGGCGCTGATGGATATTGTATTCAATGGACACCAACTAATAACACTAATGGATCCTCGGGTGGTGGCGTAGGATATGTTAGTACTGCAATAAATGCAATTACATTCTTAACATATTCAAATAACAATTATACTTGGTATAAGAATAATGTTTCACAAGGTGCGACAAGTGTAAGTTCAGGGTTTTGGAGGCAAACATTATATTTCTGGGGTGACTATAATCATTCTGCACAAACATTCGCACTTTATTACAGTACAACAAATAGTAAACCGGGTTCCGCTAATAAAACATTTACAAATTTCGTATTTGACACAGGCTCTTATTATATGGGATTTGGTGCGGCAACGGGAGGAGCAAATGATAACCATGAATTACTTTCTTGGGTTTTAACCTTTACATAATTTAATTAATAAGATTCATAAAAAAATAAATTAATATGGAAACAAAAGAAACACAGAATACTCAAAGCCCAATCAATGGATTTGCTGATACATTTCTATCTAAGCTAAAAGAACAATCATTCACCATTGTGGTTATGGTTGGGATAATTTGGTACCAAGGTAAAATGATGGAAGAGCGAGTAGCATATTGGCAAAAACTATATGAGGCAAAGGAAGCTTACATAGAGCAGACAGTGAAGGAAGATAAAGCAATCATGCTAGGTAGAATAACATATCTACAAGATCAGAGAGATAAATATTGCGAGGCTGCAATAGACGAATTAAAAACAAAATAAATAATCATGTCAAAAGAAAACAAAAATCATCACAACCCATGGAATAATCATCATGAAATGAATAATATTCCTAAACCAGCTAACCCAGGAAACTTCTGGGAGAATATCCAATCCTCAGAGGTTAGCACAGGTGCTAGCGCTTCAGTAGAAGTTGGAGATAGCGTTTCTACTCAAACCGGAAACGAAGAAGTAGGTGCAAGTGCAAACGCATCTTATGATGCTAGTGCTAGTGCAAGCGCACATGCAGAAGCAGGGATCGATGGAACAATGGCTTCGGCTTCAGCAGAAGCCAATGCTCATGCTGAAGTTAACGCTGAAGCAAATGCGGAAGCACACGCTAACCAAGATTTGGGTGGCGGAGTAAGTGTAGGTGCAGAAGTAGATGCTCATGCAGAAGCTCATGCAAGTGCAGATGCAAGTGCAGAAGCTCACGCTGAAGCAGGATGGGATGGTTCGGATGCTAAAATCGGAGTCGGAGCAAGCGTTGAAGCTAGAGTGGAAGTAGAAGCAAGCGGAGAAGCAAGCGGCAAAGCTGGTATTGATACCCCAATAGGAGAAGTAGCAGTGGAAGCAAATGCAGAAGGACACGCAGGTGCTTATGCAGAAGCTCACGCTGGTGTTCATGCTGATGCTTCAGTAGGAGAACATGGTGTATCAGCTTCAGGTGGTGCAATGGCAGGAGCTAGCGTAGGTGTCGAAGCGGGTGGAAGCGTTGGTGTAGATACTCCTATCGGAGGTGCAGAAGCAAGTGGAGAAGTAGGAGCTAGCGTAGGTCTGCAAGTTGGAGCAGAAGGCGAAGGTCATGCAACATACAATGAAGGTGAAGTTAGTATCGGAATTAGCGGAGAGGCAGCTTTATTAGTTGGTCTTGATGCTGATATTGATGTTAATCTTGATTTAAACCCAGCTATCGATTTAGGTAATGCAATTGCAAATGGTGAAGCTGAGAGAATTGCAAAAGAACAAGCAGAAGCTGCTCAGAGAGAATTAGATAAACAAGCCCAAGAGGCTAAAGAAGCTGCAGAAGCTGCTCAAAGAGAATTTGACAGAAAAGCTAGAGAAACTCAAGAAGCTGCAGAAGCTGCTCAGAGAGAATTAGACAGACAAGCAAGAGCTGCACAGGAAGAACTAGACAGACAAGCAAGAGCTGCTCAAGACGAGTTAGATAGACAGGCAAGAGCTGCTCAAGACGAACTTAATAGAGCTGCTAATGAAGCTAACAAATCTAAATGGAATCCTAAAAATTGGTTCTAATTTAATATATACGATAAAAAAATAGAATATATGAAAGAACCGTTCTTACCTAACCACCTACATTTAATTGTTAAAGGATACGTGAGCTTACCTCCTAAAGAGGAAGAATTTTTAAATGACTGGCTTAAAAGACTAGTCGAAAAAGTGAGAATGGTTGTTGTCGCCGGACCCTCATCCATTTACGTTGATGAACCAGGAAACGAGGGAATCACTGGAACTGTTACCTTAGCAACTTCACACGCAGCTATCCACGTTTGGGATCGCAATTCCCCTGCAATGTTTCAGTTTGATATCTACTCATGCTCAGAGTTCACAGCAGAAGAGGTTTTAGAACATCTAGACGAGTTTGGTCTTATTTCTTGTGAATACATTCGCATCGACAGAAACGGTGAAAGTATGACAGTAATAGAGCAAAAGAAGATGGAATATACGGCATCTTAATAAACAAAAAAGCCTAGTAATTTATTTTACTAGGCTTTTTTGTGGATTATTGAATTTGTTATGCCTCTAGCACTTCGTTAATCATTTCGGTGATTTTTGCTTTGGTTTGGTTACCTGATACCTTTGAAGCTTCCTCACCGTCTTTCAAGAAGATAAGTGTGGGAATACCCCTAATGTTATATTTCTGCGTGAGTTCAGGTTCGTTATCAACGTTTACCTTTTTAATCTCAACCTCAGAACCTTCTACGTTATACTCTGTCATTAATGACTCGATTGCTGGTCCCATTGCTTTACAGGGTCCGCACCATTCTGCGTAAAAATCTAATACTTGTACTTTTGCCATTTTTCTATTTTTTTATTTATTATTTACCTGCAAGATTTGATAATCCACTAGAATCAGTATACTTGAAGAAGTACTGTCTGATCTTAACCGGGGTATCTATATTAAAATCTAAAACCTGTTTCCAATCAGAAGCATTTGGTTTTTTTGATTTCATTTTTGGAATTTGATCGAGTGCTCTCTGATCTGCATTTTCTCCTGCTGATCCTCTTGTGGAAAGTCCAGCGTAAGCTTTACCGTCTTTACTCTTATCTATTGTTGCCTCCCAGTTAACACTGTAGTCATCATTAACTTTTATCTTGATAGAAGTTACGTCAGGTTTAACCCCTGAAGCAATTAGCTCTTCTAAAACTTGATTAATACCTCTTCCTTGATCTAGCTTAACCGATGATTTCCACCTATTAGGAATTGGTCCACCTCTTAGCATGTAACCTCCGAATCCATCCATCTTTCTTCTATCAAAAGCATGCAGAGCATCTGCTTTACCCAGAACCAATTTTGGTACTTTGTAACTTCCAGTTAATTTAATAGGAAGATTACCTATTAAGAAAGGTGGTAAATCTTCATCCTCTGTAGACGTTGTAGATGTAGATGTATTAGTTCCGTTGTCCGCTGTCGTAGAAGTTCCTTTTCTTTTTGGTGCGCTCTTAGATCTCATGTTGGGATTTTCTTTATCTAACGTGTCTACAGAAACCTGATATGCAGGTTTAAAATCCGCTCCTGTTATATCATACCATCTTGATTGGCTATCCTTTTTAGCTAACCAATGGTCGTTTTCTACTTTGTATTTATAAGGATCCCCTGGTCTGGATATGATTTGACTTGTTGCTGATGTTCCTTTGCTTAGATCTGTAGGAGCAATGTAGCCTGATTGATTTGTGATTAGACCGTCGATCTCCTTTGCTATGGTATCATAGACAGGCAGATTTGTGTGAGGATCTGTCACCTTTCCGATTGGTGGCTCGATCACAGTAACACCCTCAGCTTTAAATCTGTCGTAATAGGTCTTAACCTTGTTTGGTGTAACCGAAACGTTATTTCCCCATCCCCAAGATCCTTGTACAACGCAGAATTTTGCTTGTGGAAAAACTCTTCTTAATTCTGCCATAAGTCCTTTGATGTCGTCATTAGGACTAAAAGCTCCGTTAGTTCCGATGTTTATCACTACGTCCTTGACGTTGGTACTAACTGGGTGTTTTGAAACTGCAGTTTTCAGCCATTTAACTCCCATTCCGCTTTTCCAGAGATTCTCCTCGGATCCGGTGTTACCTAGCATTGTAAGAGTTTTGGATCTCTTAAATATGTTCGGCGTACACGAATCCCCGATTATGATGCTGGTACCATCACTTTTAGCCTCATTTAGGCTTATAAAAGATTTAAAATTGTGTATTCGATTTTCCATGGATTATATATCCCCATAGGATATTAAAGCTCGCTCAAAAGCATCATCTCTTTATCCCAAGCCCCTAATATTTGCCAGTAGAATCCAAATGGACTCTGTACTAATAAAATAGGATCTCTCTTCTCGTATGCCTTTCTGAATTTGTCTGGTTCCGCAATAACATAAAATACTGGCTTCTTTTTGCAAAGCTTCATCATATTGTCAGTGTAGCTTTTCATTGTCTGAATAGCAACATCAGGGAATTCAGGAACGAATAGATCTGATGTTTTCATTACCAGATCATACTTGTCTAGAAGATCGTCTATCTTCTCGTCTGTTGTGTTTTGGTATCCGTCAAAGAACTTTCTGAACTTGTCCCATTTCTTTCTGTTCTCTAGACGCTCGATCATAGCTTCTACTTCTCTTCTTGAATACTTCTGAGTAATTAGATCCCTCTTGTACTCAAGAATCTCGATCTTGTCCTGCAGATTAGAAAGTGTCCAAGGCGTAGGAATTGTCTCTAATTCATTTACAACATCAATGGGTTTAACTGCGATTTTCTTTGGTTTAGAATCCTCCGATTTGATAGAGCTATCGTTCTCACCCTCGAAAGAGGAACCGCTAATTACGAAGGTGTTTAATGAACTACCACCTCTGTATCCCGATTGATAGTTTTTGAAATCAAATAGGAATGTTTCATCTAATCCATCTGAAGAGGATAAGGTGAATGAAGCGGGGTTATTGTTCTCTTTTCTTTTCGCAAAGAAGTTCTTAATTGCTTTTATCATATTAGGTAGTTTATAAGTTTTTCTTTTATCCCCGATTGTTTAATCCCCTCGTTAGATCTTGGTGTTAGTACAAAGTTTTTTAACCCATGCCCCTGGTTATATTCAGGTGACATGTTTAAATCGTCGATAGCAACCCAATGGGTAATCTCCGGATGTAGCTCGAGATACTTTT
>Ga0214919_10004160_pt1 | contig 21278 bp, 18 predicted proteins | sample LL1503_MetaG_FD_177994 | JGI IMG/M metagenome (GOLD analysis project Ga0214919, IMG submission 177994) | Freshwater microbial communities from Lake Lanier, Atlanta, Georgia, United States - LL-1503 | ecosystem: Environmental > Aquatic > Freshwater > Lake | place: USA: Georgia | collected... | reverse complement strand
AGCGCGAGACGAGCGCCTCCGGCGGCCGCGCCCTGCTCAACCTCGGCCACACCTTCGGCCACGCCATCGAGGCCGTCGCCGGCTACGGCACCTACCTGCACGGCGAGGCCGTCGCGATCGGGCTCGTCATGGCCGCCCACCTATCGGCCGACCTCGGGCGCTGCACCGCGGCGGAAGCCGCGGCCGTCGCCGCGACGGTCCGCGCGCACGGCCTGCCCGACCGTCTGCGTGCGCCGCTCCCGCTGGCGCCGATGCTCGCGGCGATGAAGCGCGACAAGAAGGTGCGCGCCGGGAAGCTGCGCTTCGTGCTGCTCCAAGGCGTCGGCACCGCGGTGACCGCGGACGACGTCCCCGAGGACCGGGCCATCGCGGCCTTCGTCGCCGGCGGGGCGGTCGCCTGAGCGCCATGGTCCGCGGCCTGCCCGTCCTGCTCGCGTGCCTCTGCCTGGGCGCCTGCGCGCCCGAAGCGCCGCCGGCCCCGCCCGCGGCGACGACCTCCGAGGGCCGGACCGGCGTCACCGGCTACATCCGCCACTGGCCGGGCGAACTGCCGATCGTGCTCTCCGTCCCGCACGACGGGGGGATCGCGCCGGCGGACATCCCGGACCGGACGACGGGCGTGACGGTGCGCGACAGCCACGCGCGCGCGCTGGCGGAGGCGATCCGGGACGCGCTCCGCGCGCGCTTCGGCCGCGCGCCCCACCTCGTCGTCTGCGAGTTGTCGCGCAAGAAGGTCGACTGCAACCGCCCGCTCACCGAGGGGGCGGCGGATCCGGTGGCCGCCCGGACGTGGCGCGACTACCACGCCGCGCTCGACGCCGCGGAGCAGGCGGTGCTGGCGCATTCGCCGCACGGGCTCTACCTCGACATCCATTCCCACGGCCACCCGAAGAAACGCCTCGAGATCGGCTACCTGCTCAAGGCCGACGACCTCCGGTTGCCGGACGCGCGGCTGGACGCGGACGAGACGGTGGCGGCCCGCTCCTCGATCCGGGCGCTGAGCCGGCGGACGCCGGCGAAGTTTTCGGAACTGCTCCGCGGCGAGACCAGCCTGGGCGGCCTGCTGGCCGCCCGGGGGGTCCCGGCGGTGCCCGCGCCCGCCGAGCTTCCGCTGAAGGAGGACCCTTACTTCAACGGCGCCTACGACATCGCGGCGCATGGTTCGCGGGACGGCGGCCGCCTGGACGCGGCGCAGTTCGAGGTGCCCGGCCAGTTACGCGACACGCCGGAGCACCGGGCCGCCACGGCCCGGGCGATCGCGGAGTCGCTCGAGGTCTACTTCGAGCGTCACTACGGGACCGGGCTGCGGTAGGCCTACGGTCGCGGACCGACCGCGGGCTCGACCGCGCGCCAGTCGCCTTCGCGCCGGCGCCGGTCGTTCGTCTCGTTGGCCGCGCGGATCCGTTCCTCCAAGGTGCCCGCGGCCGGCGGCTCGCCGGCGAGGGCCGCCGCGGCGGGGGACTTCTGCGTCCGGAAGGATGGGTCGTTCGGCGGGACGGCGCAGCCGACCAGCGCGAGGGCGGGGAGCAGGAGGAGGCGGCGCATGGCGATCAGAGGGCGCGGCGCTGGGCGTCGGCCTCGAGCCAGGCGCGCAACGAGAGGGCCGCGGCGCGGGCCCGGGCGCGGGCCGCGGGGAGGTCGTCGGCATCGGCCACGGCCGCGCTCGCGAAGGCGTAGAACTTCGCCTTGGGCTCGGTGCCGGAGGCGCGGACCGCGACGCGGCGGCCATCGGCGAGCTCGGCCAGGATGAACTCCTCGGGAGGCATGCGCTCGCCCTCGGCGTCGAGCACCTCGTCGCGCTCATAGTCGACCACCTTCAGGACCTTGGCCCCGTCGATCTCGCGCGGCGGCGTCCGGCGCCAGGAGGCGACGATGCGGCGGATGGCCGCGGCGCCCTCGGCGCCCTCGAAGGTGAGGTTGAGCAGGTCCTCGTGGTAGGCGCCATGGCTGAGGTGGAGCACGTCCAGGGCGTCGAGCAACGTGCGGCCGCGCGCGCGCAGCAACGCCGCGAACTCGCAGAGCAGCACGACCGTCGCGTTGGCGTCCTTGTCGCGGACCGCGTCGTCGGCGAGGTAGCCGTAGCTCTCCTCGGCGCCGAGCACGAAGAGGCTCGCGTGCCGCAGGGCCAGCGGCGCGCGGCGGCGCAACGGGAGGTTCGGCGCCTCGGCGCCGGCGCCCTCCGCCAGCTGCCGGGACCAACGCTCGAGCTTGCGGGCGATCCACTTGAAGCCCACCAAGGTCTCGACGCAACGCACGCCGTGGCGGGCGCAGATCGCCGCGACGAGCGGCGTGGTGACGAGGGACTTGAGGACCACCGCCTGGGGCGAACCGGCGGCGGGGATCAGGGCCGCGTCCTTGAGCGCGGACAGGCGGAACTCGGCGAGCAGCGCCGCGACCTCGTTGCCGGTGAGCAGCCGGTACGTGCCATCGGCCTGCGGGCAGGCCGCGCCCACGCGGTCGGAATCCGGGTCGGTCGCGAGGACGAGGTCCGCGCCGACCTCGGTCGCGAGCTTGAGGGCGAGGGCGAAGGCCGCGGGGCTCTCCGGGTTCGGGGAGGGCACGGTCGGGAAGCGTCCATCATGCTCGAGCTGCTCATGGACGAGGTGCGGATCCAGGCCGAGCCGGCGGAGCGCCGGGACGACGGTCACGTCCCCGGTGCCGTGCAGGTTGGTGTAGACGACCTTGGGGGCGTGGCGCGCCATGAGTTCCGGCTCGAGCACGATGCCGGCCACGCGGGCGAGGTAGGCCTCCTCGGCGGCCGCGTCGACGACGCGCACGCGGGCCAGGTCCTTCTCGAGGTACGGGGCGACGTCCGCCGGGCCGAGCTTGGCGACCTCCGCGACGATGGCGGCGTCGGCGGGGGGCGTGACCTGGCCGCCATGGCCGAGGCAGCACTTGAAGCCGTTGTCGTGCGACGGGTTGTGGCTGGCGGTGATGACCACGCCGGCCTGCGCGCCGAGGTGGCGCACGGTGAAACTGAGCTGCGGCGTGGAACGCGCGCCGGCGAAGAGGAAGGCCTCGCCGCCGAGCTGCGACCAGGCGGAGGCCACGAGTTCGGCGAAGTGCCGCGAGAAATGGCGGACGTCATGGGCGATGACGATCCGCGGGGCCGGGTGGGCGGCGGAGACGTGGCGCCAAAGGCCGAGCGCCGCGCGGAGGACGTTGACGTCGTTCAGGCAGGCCGAACCGACGGCCGCCCGGACCGGGGTGCCGTCGGCGGCGAGCTCGTTGGCGGCGGAAACCCGCCCGACGGTCCGGCCGCGCATGCCGCCGGTGCCGAAGGCGATGCCCTTGTAGAAGCGATCCTCGAGCTCGGCCCAGGCCGCCCGGTCGACGAGGTCGGCCAGCGCGTCCAGGGCGGTGGCGGGCAAGGCGCCCGACTGCACCCAGCCGCTGGCCTGCCCGAGGGCGGCGGCGGAAAGGTGGCCTTGGGCTTGGGCGGACCGGAGGGCGGAAAGAAGGGCGGCGGCGGCGCTCATGGATGGGCGCCATACTTACCCTCCGGGCTACGGGGACAAGCCCGGAGGCGGGGGAGGCGGGGGTTGACACCTCGCCTCCCATGGCAAGGGTTTAGCCCCCATGCCTGACGATAGCCTCAAGAAGAAGCCCCCGGGCGGCGATGACCGCAACCTCGTGATCGTCGACGATGATTTCAAGAACGCGGACGCCGAGGACCGGCTCTGGCTGTTCTGGGAGCGCAACAAGACCGTGATCGTCCGCGGCACCACCGCCGTCGTGGTGGCCGTGCTCGGCCTCCTGATGTATGAGTTCGTCTGGAAAGCCAGCCGCCGGGAAGCCCTGCACCAGGATTACAACGCCTGCCTGGACGAACCCGCGCGCCGCGCCTTCGCCGCCAAGCACGCCGGCGACCCCCTCGCGGTCGTCGCCATGGCCGAGGTCGCCGACGACCTCAAGGCCTCCGCCAAGTACGCCGAGGCGGCCAAGGCCTTCGACGAGGCCGCCCGCCTGGCCGGCCTGGCCGGCGAGAGCCCCGTGGTGAAGGCGCTCGGCGCCCGCGCCCGCCTCGAGGCCGCGCTGGCCCGCGTGGACGGCGGCGACGTCGCCGGCGAGGCCGCGCTGAACACCGTGGCCAACGACGAAGGCGTCGCCGAGACCTGGCGCGGCTACGCGATGCTGACCTTGGCCAACCTGGCCGTCGCGAAGGGCGACCTGCCCGCCGCGACCAAGTGGCTCAACCTCATGGACAAGCGCCTGCGCAAGGACCACGTCTGGCGCGAATACAAGGACAGCCTGATCCGCTCCGAGCCGGGTCTGCTCAACCCGGTGGCCGCGCCCGCGGCCAAGTAACCGCCGATGGCCGACGCCGCGCCGCTGCCCGAGGCCGCCGTGGCGGCCGAAAGCCTGACGAAGCGCTACGGCTCCCTCACGGCCGTCGAGGACCTCACCTTCTCCGTCGCGCCCGGCGAGATCGTCGGCTTCCTCGGCCCCAACGGCGCGGGCAAGTCGAGCACCATGCGCATCCTCGCCGGCACCATGGCCGGGACCTCCGGCCGCGCCGCGATCTGGGGCGTCTCCGTGGCGCTCGACCCCGCCGAGGCCAAGCGGCACATGGCCTACATGCCGGAGAACAACCCGCTGCCCGAGGACCTCAAGGTCGAGGAATACCTCACGCTGCGCGCCCGCCTCAAGGACGTCCCCGCCGACCGCGTCGCGGCCCGCGTCGCCAAGGTGATGGAGGATTGCGACCTCGCCCGCCGCGCCGCGCGCCAGCTCATCGGCCAGCTCTCCAAGGGCTTCCGCCAGCGCGTCGGCATCGCGGACGCCCTGCTCGCGGAGCCGAAGGTGGTCATCCTCGACGAACCCACCATCGGCCTGGACCCGCACCAGATCGTCGGCATCCGCGACCTGATCCGCTCGCTCCGCGGCAAGATGGCCGTGCTGATCTCGAGCCACATCCTGCATGAGGTCGAGCAGGTGTGCGACAAGGTCGTGATCATCAACCGCGGCCGGCTCGTCGCCCAGGGCCGCCCGGCGGACCTCCGCCGCGAGCTCATCCCCACGGCCAACTTCACCGTCGTCACGCGCGCCGACCTGGCCGCCGTCACGCGCGCGACGCTCGCCGCCGAGCCCGCCGCGCTCATCGAGGCGCTCGGCGAGGCCGAGGGCTGGACGCGCTACCGCCTCGCCCTGCCCGCCGCCTCGCCCGCCCGCGAGACCCTGGCGACCGCGCTCATCGCCGCGGGGCTGCCGCTCCGCGAGATCGCGGAGGAACGCATCGGCCTCGAGGACATCTTCATCGCGGCCACGCGCCGCGCCCCCGCGGACCTCCGCCGCCCGTGACCATGCGCCACTTCCGCACCCTCCTCGCGCACGAGCTCCGCGCCGCCGCCCTCGCCGGGAGCACGTGGGTGTCCGCGGCGCTCTTCCTGGCGCTCATGGGCGCGGTGCACTGGTTCGCGGTGCTCGACAGCGCCGAGACGCCGCAGGCGGGCACCCCGCTGGAGTCGACGTTCCAGCTCTTCTGGATCCCGCTGCTGTGCGTGCTCCCGCTGCTGACCATGCGGAGCTTCGCCGAGGAGCGCCGGCAGGGGACCTTGGCCGCGCTGCTCACCACGCCGGCCAGCCCCGCGGCGGTGGTCTGGGCCAAGTTCATGTCGGTGTGGCTGACGTGGCTGGCGTTCTGGCTGGCGTTCGCCGCCTTCCCCGCGCTCGTCGCGCAACGCCTCGGGACGCCGGGCGACGCGCGCCTCGGGGATCCCGTGGTGCTGGGCGGCGGGCTCGCCTTCATCGCCGTGAGCGGCCTCCTGCACGTGGCGCTGGGCATCCTCTGCAGCTGCCTGACGCGCAGCTCCGCGCTCGCGGCGCTCCTCACCTTCGTCGGACTGCTCGCCTTCACCGCGGCCGGCGGCGCCCTCGAGAAGCTCCCGATCGAGAGCTGGGAATGGCTGGGCTGGCTGCGCGAGCCGGCGGCGCACCTGCGGACGTTCTCGCACATGGAGGACTTCACCCGCGGCATCCTCGACGCGCGGCCGTTCGTGCTCTACGCGAGCGGGATGCTGCTCTGCCTCGGCCTCGCCGTCCTCACCGTGGAGGGCCAGGAATAAGATGGCCCCGCCCCGCGACGACTTCGCCGCCGTGCGCCCGGTGCGCCGGCTCAACCGGCTCACGCAGGCCTTGCTCGCCGTGGCCCTGGCCCTCGCCGCCAACCACCTCGCGTCCTTGCCGGAGTTCCGCGTGCGCGAGGACGTGACGCCCGACCGCCGCCATTCGCTCGCGGCCGAGACCACCGCCACGCTGCGCGCCGCCGGCACGCTCGCCCGCGCCGCGAAGGACGACGGCCAGCCGTGGGTGCGGGCGCTGCTGCTCACGAACTCCGCCCAGCCCACCGACGCGCGCCGGGCGCGCCTCGCCCGCCTGCTGGAAGCCTACGAGGCGGAGGCCGCGCGCGACGGCCGGCCCTGGTTCGCCAAGCAGGACATCGGGGACTCGGTCAACGCCACGCTCTACAGCGCCATCGCGGCCCGCCACGGCGCGCCCGAGGCCGGCACCGCGCTGATCCTGGTGCGCGGGACCCGCGCCAAGTACCTCTCCTACGCCGAGCTGTTCCCCCGCAACGCCGACCAGGCGGAATTCTTCCGCGGCGAGGAGGCCGTCACCGGGGCGCTGCTCGAGATCACCGAGGAGAAGGCGGCCGTCTGCTACGTGACCCAGGGGCACGGCGAACTCGGGGTCGACGACCCCGCCCCGCTGCGCGGGCTCTCGCTGCTCTCGCGCCAGCTGCGCAACCGGAACTTCGAGGTGCGGGCGCTGGATCTCGCCACCGCCGGAGAGGTGCCCCGCGACGCGGCCCTCGTGCTCGTCGCAGGTCCCCGCGCGTCGTTCACGGCGACGGAAGACGAACGCCTCCGCAGCTACCTCGGCCAGCGCAACGGGCGGGTGCTGCTGCTGCTCGACCCCGGCCAGCGCCACGGACTCGACAACCTGCTCGCGGAATGGGCCATCTTCTCGCCGGACGCCGAGCTGCAGGAGCCGGATCCCGGCTGCCGCACGGTCCAAGGGGACATCGCCCTGCGCTCCTTCTTCGAAGGCCATCCGCTGACCAAGCCGTTGGCGGCCCTGCCGCTCCTGGCGACCCGCCTGCGACCGGTACGCTTCGACCTGGGCAGTTCGCCGGACAGCACGCTGAGCGTGCGCGAGCTCGTCCGCTCCTCGGCCGCGGCCTGGGGCGAGAGCGACCCGGCCCAACGCCCGGCCCGCTTCGACCCCGAACGCGACCACCCCGGCCCGGTCTACGTCGCGGCCGCCGCGACGCGCACGACCGGGATCCGCAAGGGCGAGGGATCCGGCGGTCGCCTGATCGTGGTCGGCTCGTCCGAACTGGCGGCCAACGCCCGCCTGGAGCGGGGCGGCAACGCCGCCTTCCTGACGCAATGCGCCGCCTGGCTGGGCGATCGCGAGCGGGCGGTGGCCGTCCCGGTCCGAGCAGGCGGCCTCTACCGCCTCAACGCGACGGCGGACGACCTCTGGACGCTGGCCCTCCGGTTCGCCCTCATTCCGTTGCTGGTCCTGTCGGTCGGGCTTGCGGTTTCCTTCTGGCGGCGCAGAAGTTGACGGTCTCATGCGGATCTCCCGCACCACCGTCCTGCTCCTCGTCGCCAACCTCGTCGCCTTCGGCCTCGTGTGGCGGGCCACGTCGTCGCACCGACCCGCGGCGGAGACGCCGGACCTGGTCTTCGCGGCGGCGGGCGCGAAGCTCGAGCTGACGGACGAAGGGCGGACGCTGACCCTGGAGCGCCGCAATTCGGTCTGGCGCGTGACCGCCCCCTTCGACTGGGCGGCCAACATCTGGACCGTCCAACGCCTGCAGGATGAACTGCGCTTCATCAGCCTCGACAAGGGCTTCCCGGTCGAGGCCGGCGGCGAAGGGCTCGCGGCTTACGGCCTGGCGCAGCCGCGTTGGACGCTGAAGGTGACGGGCGAAGCCGGCGGCGTGACCGAAGCCAAGGTGGGCCTCATGCCCAACACGCGGAAAGGCTTCCTCCTCACGGAGGACCGTCGCCGCATCATCCCGCTTTCCGAAGCCCTGGTGGCCGCGCTGGAGACGAAGCCCGAGGCCTACCGCGTGGAGAAGGTCTTCGAGATCACCGATTTCGAGGCGCGCGCGGTCTCCATCCGCCGCGGGCCCAACGACGACGGCTACACGCTCGTCAGCGAGACGCGGCCCCGCGTGGGCGTGGCCGCGACCGCCCCCGAATGGCGCTACGAAGCGCCGTTCGACGCGCTGGCCGACGCCGAGGCGACGCCGAAGGCGGTGGCCGAACTGACGAACCTGCGCGTGGCGCGCTTCGCGGACGCGGCCGCGGCGGAGACCGGCCTGGCCGCGCCCGCCCTACGCATCGCGCTCGAGGGCAACGCCCGCCGCCAGGCCTTGCTGGTCGGCAACGCGACGGGCGAGAAGGGCAACCTGCGCTTCGCCAAGCTCGAGGACAACCCGGCGGTCTTCCTGGTGGACGCCGCCGCGCTCAAGGTCTGGTCCTACCATTTCCCGTTCTTCCTCTCGAGCCGCCCGGCGGCCTTCGACCCGCCGCTGGTCACCGGGCTCACGCTCTCGCACCAAGGCCGTTCCCTCACGCTGCGACGTCTCGACGCCGCGGCGGGCGGCACGCGCTGGGAGATCCCCGTCGTGCCCGGCTCGACCGCCACCAAGCGGCGCGAAGCCGACCGCGCCCAGGTGACGCGGTTCCTGCAGGACCTGGCCGGGCTCCGGGCCGTGGAGGCAGGCGGAGGCCTGACGGGAGAAACGACCCCTGGCGCGAGGCGGGTCAACGCCCTGCCCGTCCCTGCGCCCGAACCCCAGCAGAAGATCGAGCTCGAATTCGGCAACGACCGCCTGACCCTGCTCGTGCACAAGGATCTGATCTACGCCAAGGACGCCAAGTTCGGCGCCCTGTGCGACTTCGGCCTCCTCGGCGGGCTGCTGACGCAGGTCGAGCCGCAAGGTTGGCGCGATCGCACCGTGATGCAGCTTCCGCAGGGCGCGAAGGTGACCGGCCTGCGCCTGACCGACCGCGCCGACGGCAAGGTGCTGGGCGAGGCCCGCCTGGCGCCGAACGGCAGCTGGACCGGCAGCGGCCGGCTCGACGCGGCGACCGCCCGGCGCGTGGCCGAGACGATGGCGGAGGTGACGGCGGCCGAATTCCCGACCCGCGACCTCGGGGCGGGCGACTGGAAATATGAATTGCGCGTGACGGACCAGGCCGCGGCCGGGGCCGGCGGCGCGGCGGAGTCCCTGCGCACCTACCTGCTCGCGGCGCCGCTGGGCGCGCACAACCTGCTGATGCGCGATGAGGCCGACTCGGACCCGTTCCTGCTCGCGCCGGCCCGCGCCGACATCCTCATCCCCCTGCTCGACGCCGGGAAATGAAGCCGCGCCCGGCCACCTCGCCGGTCCGCCGGTTCCTGCGCGGCCTGGCGAACACGGCCTGCTACCTGCTGCTGCCTTGCCAGTTGGTGCTGCTTTGGCTGGTCACGCGGGAAGGCCCGATCGAGCTGCCCGGGATGATCTCGGGCCTCCTCGAGGACCAGGTCGCCGCCGCGGGCGGGCGCCTGCATGCCCGCCGTTACCTGCTGACGCCGCAGCGCACGCTGGTCGCCGAGGAAGTCGCCTTGGAGGTCGCGGGTCTGCCGGGCGAGGTCTTCACCGCCGCGCGCGTCGAGGCAGGGCTGCGCCTGACCGGCTCGGCGCGGGGCCTCACGTCGTTGCGGATCACGGATGGACGGCTCTGGTGCCCGGCGACGGTCTCCGCCCGCGGGGAACGCACGCTCCTGCTCGACCAGCTGGACGGCGCCCTGCTCCGCGAAGGGCGCTGGTGGCAAGGCCGGCTCCGGACGCGCGCCGGCAAGTTCACCCTCGATTTCACCGGCACGCTGCCCGTCGGCTTGTCGGCCGCGACGCCGACGGCGAACGGCCCCGCGCGCCCGCCCGCCGAGAACGTCGGGGCGGGACTCCGCGCCGCCGAGACGCTGCTGAACGGGGCGGAACGCACGGGCGGCGGCGGACTTCACCTGAACGGCGCCGGACGGGCGGATGGCGGCGTGGACCTGACGGCCGACGGCCTCCTCGGCGACGACTGGCTCGACGAGCGGCTCGGCATCATCCGGTTCCGCCAGCCCCGCTTCGCGGCCCGTCTCCGGATCGACGCGCAAGGCCGCCCCGGGGCGTGGCAGTTCGAAGCCGGTGCGCATGATGTGGAAACGCAAGGCCGCCAGGCGCGGGAACTGCGGGTGACGGCGAACGGCGAGGGCCTGGATTCCGCGACGTGGAGCGGCGTCGCGCGCGTGACGGGAGCCCAGGCCTACGGCTTCACCGACGTCGACCTGCGGGTCGAGGCGAGCGGCGATGAACGCAAACCCTGGCGCGCCCGCCTGCGGACCCCCGCCTCGGCGGTCGACCTCACCTGGCGACGCCTCGCCGACGGCGCCGCGGAGCTGCGCTGCCCCGCGGCCACCCTGGCGGCCGCGGACCTCGCGCGGATCCCCGCGCTGCGCGCCGGCTTGGCGGACGGCGGAATCGCGCTGGAAGGCTCGCTGCAGCTGGCCGACGTCGAACTGCGTTGCACGCCGGACACCTGGGCGCTCCGCACCGCCTCGGGCCGGGTCGCTTTCAGCGGCCTGCAGGCGCTCGGCCTGCACGCGGAGAGCATCGCCCCGGGGCAAAGGGCGACGCTCAACGCCGACTTCCGCTTCGACGCCGCCGCGCCCGACTTCCCGCTGGTGCTCGAACGACTCGACCTGGCCGGCGTCCGCGGGGAAGCGCACTGCTCGCTGCGCGCGGAAGGCCCGTTCCGCCTGAACCTGCGCGGCGAGATCGCCCCGCCGAGCCTCGACCGGCTGCTCGGCGATTGGTGGATCCAGCTCTGGGGCCTCTTCCAGCTCACCGCACGCCCGCACGCGGTCATCGAGGTCGAGGGCGCCTGGGGTCAACCCCTGCGCACGACGACGCGCGGCGCCGTCACCCTCGCCGGCTTCCGCTTCATGCAGGCGCCGTTCCGCTCCGTCGCGGTCCGGATCGACGCCGACGCCCGCCGCACCTGGATCGGCCTGCACCGGCTGGCCGGTGGCGCCGCGGAGACGGAGGGTGCGGTCGACGGCGAAGTCACCTGGGATTGGTCGAAGCCGCCCAAGCTCGCCGGCCCCCGCGTGCAGGTGTCCGGCAACCTCCAGCCATGGATCGCGGCGACCATCGCCGGACCGGAGCTCGGCGCCTCGCTGCGCGCGCTGCAGCTGCCACCCTCGCGCCAACTGGTCGTCGAGGTCGAGCCCGCCGAGGGTCCCCGGCCCAAGGTGACGGCGAAGGTGCGTTGCGCCGAACCCTTCCAGGCTTGGGGCGTCGACTCGGCCCACCTGGATCTCCTCGTGCATTCCGATGGCCCGAAGCTGGCGGTCGGCGCGGACCTCGACCTCGCCGACGGCCGGGCGCGCCTCGACCTGACGGGAGACCTGCTCCGCGCCCCGCAGGTGAGCCTGGGCTTGAAGGACTGCGACTTCGCCAAGGTGGCCGCCTTGGTCGGCAAGGTGGGGAAGGCGGCGAGCCCGGCCACCCCCCCGGCGCCGCGCACGACCATCGCCCGACTCGACCTCGGCTTCCGTGGCGTCGTCGAACTGGATCAGCCGTTGCTCCTGCGCGGGCGCGGGGACTTCCTGCTGCGAGATCCCGAACTGAAGAAGGTCCGGGTATTGGGTGGCCTCTCCTCGGCCCTGGAATCCATCGGGGTCGACGCGACCTCCTATGAGCTCCGGACCGCCCAGGGCACCTTCGGTTGCCTGGAGGGCAAGGCCTACTTCCCTGACCTCGTCCTGAGCGGGGAGGAGGCCCGGCTTAAACTCGCCGGGGAGGTCGACCTGGCCGGTCCGACCTTGAACTTCCTCGGGGACTTCTCCCTACCCTCCCAGGGGTCCTTCAACCCCCTCCAGCTATTGAACCTGAACCGGGCCTTGGTCGCTCTGACCAAAGTGCGGGTAAAAGGCCCGCTGGCGAACCCCACCACGACGGCGCTACCCAGGCTAAAGGACATACTTAAGTCAAAGGAGTACAATGGTTTAGGTAAAATACCGCCTACCCTTCCGGAATGAGGGTTGATTTACCCCCTCCGGTGACTGTATCAGAGAGGTCCAACCCCCTCACGGAGGACAAAACCTTGGACCTAAATAAGATCAAACAAGTCGTGGATTTGATGAAGAAGTCGGACCTGTCCGAATTCGAAATCCAGGACCAGGAATTCAAGCTGCGCATCAAGCGAGACGTGGGGGGTCGGGCCGCCCCGGCCGCCGCCGCTCCGGTCGCCGCTCCCGCCCCGGCTCCGGCCGCGGCCCCCGCCCCGGCTCCGGTCGCCCCGGTGGCCGCCCCCGCGGCCCCGGCCGCCGCCGACCCCAACGTCAAGGTGATCACCTCGCCGATGGTCGGCACCTTCTACGCCACCCCTTCCCCCGACTCCCCCAACTTCGTCGCCATCGGCTCGTCGGTGAAGGCCGACACCGTGGTCTGCATCATCGAGGCCATGAAGGTGATGAACGAGATCCAGTCGGAACTCTCCGGCACCATCGTCGAATGCCTCGTGGCGAGCGGCACCTCGGTCGAGTTCGGCCAGCCCCTCTTCCGCGTGAAGGTCGGCTGAGCCCCGGACCCCGAGCATGAACAAGATCCTCATCGCCAACCGCGGCGAAATCGCCCTCCGGGTGATCCGCGCCTGCCGCGAACTCGGCATCAAGACCGTCGCGGTCTACTCCCAGGCCGACGAGCAGTCCCTGCACGTGCAGCTGGCCGACGAGGCCGTGTGCATCGGCGCCGGCCCGAGCAAGGATTCCTACCTCCGCGAGGATCGCATCATCTCGGCGGCCGAGATCACCAACGTCGACGCCATCCACCCCGGCTACGGCTTCCTCTCGGAGCGCAAGGGCTTCGCCGAGAAGTGCGCCGCCGCCAACATCAAGTTCATCGGCCCGCGCCCCGAGACCATCGGCCTCATGGGCGACAAGGCCAACGCGCGCCAGACGGCCGCGGCCGCCAAGGTCCCCTGCGTCCCCGGCACCGACGGCCCCATCGACAACCAGCGCGAGGCCATCAAGGAGGCCCAGCGCATCGGCTTCCCCGTCATCGTCAAGGCCGTGGCCGGCGGCGGCGGCAAGGGCATGCGCATCGTGCACAACGCCGCGTCCTTCCCGAAGGAGTTCGAGAGCGCCCGCTCCGAGGCCGAGAAGGCCTTCGGCGACGGCCGCGTCTACATCGAGAAGTACATCGAGCAGCCGCGCCACATCGAGTTCCAGCTGCTGGGCGACGAGCACGGCAAGGTCATCCACCTGGGCGAGCGCGACTGCTCCGTGCAGCGCCGCCACCAGAAGCTGATCGAGGAGTCCCCCTCCCCCTTCCTCACCCCCAAGCTCCGCGAGGAGATGGGCAAGACCGCCGTGCGCCTCGCCGAGAAGATCGGCTACCAGAACGCCGGCACCATCGAGTTCCTCGTCGACCGACACGGCAAGTACTACTTCATGGAGATGAACACCCGCATCCAGGTGGAACACGGGGTCACCGAGGAGGTCACGGACATCGACCTCGTCCGCCGCCAGATCCTCATCGCCTGCGGCGAGAAGATGGAGCTCAGCCAGAAGGACATCAAGATGACCGGCCACGCCATCGAGTGCCGCATCAACGCCGAGGACCCGGCCCGCAACTTCGCCCCGAGCCCCGGCACCATCGGCCTCTACTACACGCCCGGCGGCCACGGCGTGCGCGTCGACTCGCACTGCTACTCCGGCTACGTCATCCCGCCCCTCTACGATTCCATGGTGGCCAAGCTCATCTCGGTCGGGGCGACCCGCCAGAAGGCCCTGGACCGCATGCACCGCGCGCTCGGCGAGTACATCATCCGCGGCATCCACACGACCATCCCGGTCTGCCGCGCGATCATGAAGGACCCGGTCTTCCGCCAGGGCGGCGCCACGACGAAGTACCTCGAGGACTTCTTCGAACGCACCCCGAAGGAACTCTGGTCCGCCGCGCCGCTCACCTGAAGCGGCCCGCCGCGACGATGAGCGCCCTCCCGCGCCCGACCCCCGCCGCCACCGCCCGCCTGAAAACGGGCGGTGATTGTTTACGCTTCGCGAACAAGCTCTTCAAGGCCGCCGGCATCGCCCACGGCCAGGGCTTCGTCAACGCCGAGGAGGAATCGCTGACGCTCCTCGGTCACGCCACCGGCCTGGCCTGGGAGGCGCTCCCCACCTGCTTCGAGCGGACGCTGCCGGCCAAGGCGAAGGCCGCCTTCCTCGGGCTCGTCGAACGCCGCGTCTTCGACCGCGTCCCCACCGGCTACCTCGTCGGCGAGGCCTGGCTCGGGGGCCTGCGCTTCCGCGTCGACGAACGCGTCATCATCCCGCGGTCCTACTTCGTCGAACTCATCCCCGAGGCCATCCCGCAGTGGCTCCCCCCGGCCGCGCAGGTGACCGACGTGGCCGACGTCTGCACGGGCTCGGGGTGCCTGGCCATCCTCCTGGCGAAGCGCTTCCCGAAGGCGCGCGTCCACGCGACCGACCTTTCGGCCGACGCCCTCGCGGTCGCGGCGCTCAACGTCGCCGACCACCGGCTGACGAAGCGCGTCACGCTGCACGAGACGGACACGATGACGGCGCTGCTCCGAGGGCCGAAGTTCGACCTGATCCTCAGCAACCCGCCCTACGAACCCGAGGGCCTCTACCGGCGCCTGCCCGCCGAGTTCAAGCGTGAGCCGAAGCAGTCGCTGGTCTCGGGCCGCGACGGCCTCGACGTCATCCGCAAGCTCCTCGCGCAGGCGCGCGACGCGCTCAAGCCGCACGGCCTCCTTGTCATCGAGGTCGGCGGCCTGCAGGCGGCGATGCACCGGGCCTGGCCGACCTTGCCGCTGCTCTGGCTCGCGACGGCGGACGGCTCCGACTGCGTCTGCCTGATCCACGCGGCCGACCTGCGCCGGGCGGTGCCCTCACCAGGCGCGCGGCGCGGCCGTTGATTCCAGGCGGTCCTGCACCGCCTTCGGCAGCTTCGGGAAGAAGTCCAGGCCGGTCAGCTCCTCGACCTTGCGGATGCTCACGACGTAGCGGGTGAGCTCGGCGTCGCGCCACTTCTCCTCGTGCGGGACCAGGTAGGCGATGGCGCGGATCCCCCGGTCCGGCGCCTCGTATTCCGACACGACCATCCAGAAAGCCTCGGGCACGGGCAGGCGTCCGACCCGCTTCGCCGGGTTCGCGGCGTAGACCGGGCCGACCTGCACCCAGACGGTGCCGTAGCGCTCGACGTAGCGGCGCACGACGCGTTGCTCGAGGTCCTTCCAGAGCCCGGCGTTGAGCGCATGGAGCTGGGGGACGATGTTGCTGAGCAGGAACGTCTCCTTCTGGGCCTCCTCGCCGTGGCAGACCGCGATCGCGTAGTTGGGCGCGAGATGACCCCGGTCGTAGCCGGAACGGACGTATTCCTGCGTGCTCACGCGGGCGGCGGTGCGGGTGTCCGTCCGGAAACCGGACGGACGCTCCGGGGCCGAGCCAGGATTGGGGAAGACGCGGTAGGAAGACCAGCGCGGGCTGGGCAACGCGTTGTCGTAGCCGACCGAGTAACCGAGATTATGCAGGACCTGCAGCCCGACCCGGTCGGCCGGCTCGCCATAAGGCGCGGTGGCGGCGGAGTCCGGCGGCGGCGCGGGCACGATGTCGCCCTTGATGACTTCCGTGCGATCCGCGACCTGGTCGAGCCAGCCGACGACGCGCGCGGGCGTGGTGCCATCCTCGCGCACCCCGTCGACGACATCCAGGGCGCGGTGCTCCAGCGCGACGCGGATGGGGCGGTCGCTGCACCAATAGACGACCGCGAGCGTGACCGCGGTGAGGACGAAGGCGAGGGCCAGCCAGCCGAGGATCCGCAGCAAGCCCCTCATGCGCGGAGGTAATGGCACTGCCAGAGCCAGTTCAGGACCAGCGTGACGAGCACGCCGCGGCGCAACCGGCGCGCGCCGGCCTCATCCGCGGCGAGCCGCAGGCGCAACGGGTCGCGACGCAGCCACCAAACCGCGGACCAGAGGGTCCAGAGCGCGGCGCCGAGCACCAGGAGCGCGAACAACGGGTGGAAGCGGAATCCTTGGGCGAAGTCGAGGGAGGCGAGCTGTCGGGCGCAACGGGTCCCGCCGCACCCGAGGCAGGGCCAGCCGGTCCACTTCATGAAGAGGCAACCCGGCAGCTGCCAGCCGGTCTGGAACCAAGCCCAGCCGGCCGCGCCCAGCCCGAGGAACGTCAGCGGCCAGACGAGCTCGTGGTTGAGCTCGCCGGGGTACGCGGGACGGCGGACGAGGCGGAGCACCGCTCAGTGGGCCGCGACGGCGAGGGCCCCGAGGCCGCCGGCCAACATGACCGGCACCAGGCAGCAACAGCAGCAAAGGACGAAGAAGACCAGGCAGGAGATGCCGAACTGGGCCCAAGGGCTGGTGCCGGTGGCGACGCCAAGCACGCGGAAATAGACGATGCTCAACGGCACGAAGGTGAGGAAGGCGACGCCCATCTGCAGGAGGAAGCTGAACCCGAGCAGCTGCAACGGGGCCGCCAGCAGGATGAGGACGCTGGTGGCGAGCAAAGTGGCCGCCACCGTGCGCTCGAGGGTCGACGTCATCCGGAAGAGCTTCATCCCGAGCGACTGGAAGACCCCGCTCAACGCATAGACCAAGGGCGCCAGGCCGACGCCGATGACCATGCCGATCGCCGTCGCCCAGAGCGGGGGCTCCGGCGAGGCGAGCATCTTCTGCGCCACCTCGGCGAGCCCGAGCTGGGACATGAGGCCGGCGACCTGATGGTTCCTGGAGCCGAAGGCGAACAAGGCGAAGAGCTGGAAAGGCAAGGTCAGGGCCAAGGCCAGATAGCAGAACACGAGCCAATCGCCGAAGGCGAAGCGCCCCGTCGCGAGCGTCTCCCGCGGGGACAGGATCGCCAGCTTGACCGTGGCGAAGAAGGAGCCGAGGGACTTGCCCTGCTCCCAGGGGATGAGGCTCGCCACGTCGGGCTCGGCGGCCGGCGACGGCGGCACGTGGGCGGCGGCCGCGAACTGCGGCCACTCGCCGAGGGGCTTCCAGGCCGCCTGACCATGCGTCCACGCAAGGTCGGTGGGGAGGAAACGGCCGTTGGCCAGACCGGCGGCGATCTCCTCCGCGGAGAAGACCCCGAGCTGGACGGTCTGCCGGGCGATGTGGATCTGCAGGGGTTCGCTCATGAGGCGGTTTCTACGCGGCACGACCCCCGCCTGCAAGCCTCAGCCGCCCAGCTGCGCGAAGAACGGATAAAGGACGAAGGGGATGACGATGGCGGCGCCGCAGCAGCCGAGGCAAATCAAGGCGACCAAGGCCAGGCCGGGCTTCCAGCCCGCATCGCCATGGGCGAGCGCCAACGCGCGGCCGAGCGTCAGGAGGAAACCCAGGCCGAGCAGGCCGGACAACCCGACCAGCCCGCCCCCGACCGGGAAGGCACGGGGAATGAGCGGGCTGATGGCGAGGCACCAGGCCACGCAGCCCAGGAGCCACGCGCCGCCGAGGTACGCGATGACGCGGAAGGTCGCGCGCCAGCCGCCGGCGCCGCCGGCGAAGACCCGCAGCGCCGCGTGCAAGGCCAGCGTCAGCAAGGCGGTGAGGCCGCTCGCCCACAGCGGCAGCAGGAGCCAGGCCTTGCCGAGGTAGGTCAGGTTGAGGCCCGCGGTGCGTACGTCCACGCTGCGCCCGATCGCGCGCAGGAAGGCGGTGAGCGTGGCCTGCCCCAGGAAGAAGACCAGCGGCACCGCGAGCGCCGTCGCGAGCAACAACCAGATCCAGGCCAGCCGGATGCCCGCCGGCTCGCGGAACGGGACGAACGTCGCGGTCGGCCGGAAAAGCACGTCGACCCAGGTGCGCGCGCAGCGGCGGAGGAAGCCCCGGGCGAGCAGACGACCGCCGACCTCGAACGCGGGCGTGGTGGCCGGCTGCAAGGTGGCGAAGGCCGAGCGCGCGGCGCCGAACTCCGGACGGCTCGCGAGCGCCACCCAACCCGGTTCGCCCTCGCGCCAGGAAAGCACGGTGCCGGCGAACCGACCGGTCGCCAAGCCCGCCTCGACCTCGGCCCGCCGGAAGACCCCGAGACTGCCCCGGCCGTCGGCGAGATGGTAGGGGTCGGCGGACATCGGGCGGGAAAAGTGGCGAGGGGGGCGGGACTCGAACCCGCGACCGGCGGCTTAGAAGGCTGCTGCTCTGAATCCAGCTGAGCTACCCCCTCGTGAAAACGACCCTAGTCGGCCGCCGAGTCTGGGCAAGCCGCGAGGAAACTAGCAGATCAGGTCTCTGAAATCGTGGAAATCGGCGGAAAGCCCGCCGGGCATGCCCTTGTTGATCACCGAGACGGCGTCATGGGAATGCAGGGACTCGAGGTGCGAGCAGGCGATGACGAAGTCGCGCACGCGGAGGTCCGCGTCGAACTGCTCGTAGACCAGCCGCGCGGCGTCCTCGACGAACTTCGAGTAGGCCCCGTTGAGTTCGGCGAAAGCCTGCTCGTCCTCGCGCTTGACCATGACCTGCGTCTCGGTCTGGAGCGCGGCGAGGCAGAGGTCCTTCATGTCCTCGACGAAGAGGCTGCGGCCCGGCGCGACCTCGGCCACGACGCGGGCCTTGGAGCGCTGGGAGTGCGGGATGCCGTAGGTCGCGCGCTCCTCGCGGGCGTGCTCGGTGAGCTCCGCGGAGCAAGGGCAGGCCGAGGAATAGACGAAGTCGAAATGGACGTAGCGGCGGAGTCGGTCGAGGTCGTCGATGGTGCCCTCGAGCACGGCGCGGTAATACTGCCAGCCCTCGAGACCCGACCGGAGGGACTTCTGGAGCAGCGGGTAGCGGAACTCGACGAGGATGCGGGCGCGGCTGCACTCCAGGTCCTTCTTGTAGCGGATCAGAACCTCCTCGAGGAGCTCATGGGAGAGCACGCGGTCCTTGAACTCGTAGAAGGTCCGCATGATGCGGGACATGTTGATGCCCTTGCGATCGGCCGCGAGGGATACCGAGCCCGTGACGATGCACTCGAGGGGGATCGGCTTGCCGTCGCGCGTGGCCACGAGCATCGGCAGGCGGAAGCCGGAGATGCCGACATGCTGGATCGGGACGTTGGCGCCCTGGATCAGGGAGGCATCCTTGTTCTGCATGTCCGGCAGGGTGGCCCGGTAGGCGTCATCCGCCCGGAAGGCGCGGTCGTAGCGGCGGGAGAGGTCCCGGCTGCTGGGCGACTGTTTGGCGCGGCTCATGGAGGGAGGGAGGTCGGAAGGCCCGGTTTGGCAAACAGGACGGCGAAAAAGTAACCCCTGCGCTGGAGCCACCTGCCGGATTTGAACCGGCGACATTCTCATTACGAATGAGATGCTCTACCAGCTGAGCTAAGGTGGCGGCGCAGAGGAGTTTCGAACATGGGTAAGCCCGGGCGGAAATCAAGCCTCGGCTCGGCGGAATGCCCTCGCCACCCCCGGAAACCCGACCAAATTGGGGCCGTTCTCCATGCGCGCCGCCCTCATCGCCCGCCAATTCGACGTCCAAGGCCGCCTGGTGACGGTCGAACCCTACGGGTCGGGGAACGTGAACGACACCTACCTGGCGATCTTCCGGACGACCTTCTCCGAGCAGCGCTTCATCGTGCAGCGCATCCGCAAGGCGGTCTTCCCCGAGCCCGAGGTCATCATGCAGAACATGCGCGTGCTGACGGACCATTGCCACGCCAAGCTCGAGGCCGAAGCCGACCGCTCGGACCGCATCTGGCAGCTTCCGAAGATCATCCAGACGAAGGCCGGCGAGGACTGGGTGACCGACGCGCAAGGCGACCTCTGGCGCGCGATCTCGCAGATCGCCAGCGCCAACGCCTTCGACCGCGTGCAGAACCCCGAACACGCCTACGAGGTCGGCGTCGTCCTGGGCCACTTCCATCGCATGGTCAGCGACCTGCCGCCCGAACGGCTCGGCTACGCCCTGCCCGGTTTCCACGTCACCCCGGGGTATCTGACCAAGCTGGATGCGGCGCTCGCCACGCCCGAAGGTCAGGAACGGCTGGAAGCCTCGCTCGAGACCAAGCGGGCCGTGCGCTTCGTCCAGGAACGGCGCGACCGTTGCCACGTGCTGCAACAGGCGCTGGAGCGGGGCGACCTCACGCTACGCACGACGCACGGCGACCCGAAGGTAGGCAACATCATGGTCGACGAGGCCACGGGCCGCGGCACCTGCATCGTCGATCTCGACACGGTCCAGCCGGGCTTGGTCCACTACGACATCGGCGACGCCACCCGCTCGGCCTGCAACCCGGCGGGCGAGGACGCGCCCGAGCTCGCGTCCGTGATCTTCGACCTCGACCTGTTCACGACGATCTACCGGGGCTACCAGTCCCACGCGAAGGACTTCCTGAGCCAAGCCGACCACCGCCATCTCTTCGACTGCATCCACCTGATCCCGCTCGAGCTGGGCATCCGCTTCCTGGCCGACCACCTGGCCGGGGACGTCTACTTCAAGGTCCGCTACCCGGGCCACAACCTCCGCCGCGCCCTGGTGCAGTTCAAGTTGGCCGAGAGCATCGAGACCCGGGAAGCGGCCATCCGCAAGGTCCTGGGCGAACGCTGACCGATGCCCGAGCTATCCCTCACCGTCTGGCTGGCAGCCCTGTTGCTCCTGACCCTCATGATCCGGGGGGGCATCCGAGGGTTCCGGCGCGGGCCGTTGAGGCAGTTGGCCGGACCGTTTTCCCTAGCCCTGGGCTGCCTGCTGGGCGCGTGGTTCGGGCCCGAGCTCGGCCATCAGTTGCTACACGGGACTTCCTTCCCCTGGCTGCTTCGCGGGGCCGTCGGCCTGCTCTCCCTCGCCCTGTTCAGCGGCCTCTTGACCTACGGGGTGTGCTGGCGCCTCGGTCGGCTGCCCGAAGGCCAGACCGAGGCGGAGAGCCCGTTGGCGGGCACCGTGGTGGGGTGCTGGACCGGCATCCTGTATTTCGTTTTGCTCTTGCTGGGCTTGGCGACGATCGCCGCGGTGGTCGAATTACTCGAGAACCCTGACCAAGCGAAACGCAGCTTCTGGGTAAGCACCCGCGACGAGCTCGCCGCCGCCCCGTTCGCCGGCTGGCTCAAGGGTTGGACCCCCCTGCCGGAGCGCCAAAACCGGATCATCCTAGGTGTAAAAAAACTTTTGGCCGACCCGCCTGCCCGGGCCCGCTTGATGGCCATGCCGGAAATCCGATCCTTGGCCGCGCATCCGAGCGTCTATCAGGCCTGGGAAGATAAG